>VOFB01001545.1_pt1 | contig 18612 bp, 41 predicted proteins | sample 5384141 | NCBI WGS metagenome assembly VOFB01 (sample SAMN12384721, study PRJNA508395) | human gut metagenome | isolation source: healthy gut A | host: Homo sapiens | reverse complement strand
GTTTGTAATAGAAATTATGTATTAAAGAAAATACTGTCTAATGAAAACTATAAAAATATAATAAAAAGACATGATACAAAGTATATTGAAAATAGATATACAAAAAATAGGTCTGAATAGTTATATAGATATTCTTGAAAAATATATTCCTGCATATCAAAAAATGGGAGTAGTTGATGTTAGAGTAATGACTAAAAAAAGGAGAAGAGTTTAACATAGGAATACAATTTGTAGATGGTAAACATATTCAGAAAAAGATAGCATTATATTATTTATTTGTTCATTCAAATCAAATTTATTATGAAGATCAAAGAAAAATAGCTAAGACAATTACTATTAATATCTTAGATTTTACGTATTATCAAACTTTGGAGTATCATAAAATAGAATTTTTAAATAAGTTTAAGTCAATAGATTTTAGTGAAGAAAATGCGGAAACGCATATCGTAGAATTACCCAAATTTAAAATTAATAATGATAAAAAAATGTCAAAACAAGAGCAATGGATTGCATATTTTAAAAGGTGCAGATGCAAAAGTAATAGAAAAAAATAAAAGAAGAGAATATTTATATAAAATACTTAGATGAACTAGTGAAAAGAATATTGGAGAAAAAAGAAAAAATATAGAAAAAAAAATAAAAAGAATAGAATAAAAATATAGGAAATTGCACTTGAAATGCAATTTCAGACTATAATAACAAGAATGTGATATTTTTTAAGTAAAATTCGTGTATGAATAAAGGATTTAAAAAAGATACTGTTGTTATTGAAGTTTGTATTTATGTTTAATGTGCAGATTTGGCACCATTTTTTAATGTGATTTTTACAACAGTTCCTTCTTCTATTTTTTTAGAATTTGCTGGTGGATCTTGAGATACTACGGTACCAGTTCCATCTATTGAAACATTTAAATTTAATGAGTGCAGATGTATTTTGTGCTTGTGCTGAAGTTTTTAAATTTAAGTCAGGAACTGTAACTGAAGTTCTTGCTGTTGTTGTATTATCATAAAGCATAACTATAGAATTTTTGGATAAAGATACACCAGGTTTAGGAACTTGGTCAGATACTGTAGTTTCGTTTTTTTATTTTGATTGGTTACAGATTTTACTTTGAATCCAGCATTAGTTAATACTTTTTCTGCTTCTGTAAAGGTTTTATTTCTAACGTCAGATATTTGTATTAAGTTTGAAAAATTAGTATCTGTTGCTTCAGAAGGTACTCCCATAATTGGTAGGATTTCGGTTAACATTTGAGAGGCAACAGGGGCTGCGACTTGTCCACCTTGTTGTCCTTTATTTAATCCATAGAAGCATACAAGTAAAACGATTTGAGTATCTTCTACAGGTGATATTGCAACAAAAGATGCGACATAACCTTCACTTTCTTTTGCCATCTGGTGGTTCAGATGTACCAGTTTTTCCACCAACAGAATATCCAGTAACAGCACCACGGTAACCTGTACCATCAACTACAACTGATTCCATTAATTCTTTCATTGTATTTGCAGTTTCTTTTAGAAAGAACTTGTCTTATTTGAGTTGGTTCTATAGATGTGACTGCACCAGTATCTGTATTAGTGATTTTATCAACTATCATTGGTTTCATTAAAATTCCATCATTTGCAATTGCTGAAATTGCTGTAATCATCTGCAATGGGGTAATATTAAGTCTTTGCCCAAAAGACATTGTAGCAAGTTCAACATCTGCTACACTTGATTCTTTAGTAAATAGAGAATTAGATTCACCATATAAATTGCTACCTGTTGTATCAAATAGTCCATAAGCATGGTAATAGTTATATAAAGTTTTAACACCAATTCTTTTTTCCCAATTGCATTAATGCAGGGTTACAAGATTTTTCTAAAGCTTTTCTTAATGAAAGTGAACCATGTGGGGTTGTACTCCAACAACTAATTTTTTGTCTGCTACTTGTTCATATCCGTTACAAACAAAGTCACCTTCTACATCAGGAGTTGTAATGTGCTCTTCTAATGCGACTGATGCGGTTATTAATTTGAATACAGAACCAGGTTCATATAAGTCTGATACGCATTTATTTCTCCACATTGAATGTAAAGCATTTCTTTTATCTTCTGATGATAAAGAATCATAAGTAGAAAGCAATACTACTGTTTGGAGTAAATGGTGTATTTAGATTGTAGTTCGGATAGTCTGCCATTGCTAAAATTTTTCCTGTTTTAGGATTCATAGCAATACAAGTACCGCCACCTTTGGCATTTAAGTTGACACATGCCTGTGAAAGATATTTTTCGACTATAGTTTGTATATTATAATCAATTGTTAAAGTTAAGTCACTACCATTTTCGGCAGAGATATATCTTTCTTCTGCATTTGGTATTTCTTCTTGGTCACTACCTTTTGAACTTACAATTTTTCCTGGGTGTACCTTGTAAAACAGAGTTATAGGTTGATTCTAAACCTACTATTCCAGAGTTATCTGTACCACAGAAACCAAGGACATTTGAAAGAACTGTGTCATGAGGATAATAACGTTTTGAATCTTCATCTATATTTATTCCAACAGATATTTTATTTTCTTTCATCCATTTTTGAAGAGTTTCTACTTTAGATTGGTCTATTTTTTTGCAATTGTTTCAACTTGTGAATTGCTTTTTACTTTTTCTAATGTTTCGTTGTAGTCTAGTTCGAATATTTCTGATAGTCCTTTTGCTACTTTTTCTTTAAGTTCATTAGTTTTTATCATCAGTTAGCATCAGCTTATTTTTTGGGGATTTATTGTTATGGTGTCTACTGCTACACTACTTGCTAAAACTTTTGCCAGTAGAATCATAAATGTTTCCTCTTTTGGGGCTGATTATTTGATTTATTGCTTGTTGAGAATATGCTTTTCTTTTAAATATGCTCCATCAACAAATTGAATTACAGCAAGTCTAGTAACTAGTAGTACAAAAATTATGATAGTTATTAGAAAAATAGTTTTAATTTTTTTTGTGTATAAAGTTTTGTGAAGTAAATTCTTCATTTATGTTTAATATTTTTTATTTGATTTATCTTTTTATTTTTTCATATTTAATATCATTCCTTCCATAAGGTATAAACCTGGTTGGATTTTAACCTTAATTATTCTTTGGTAAGAAAATTATGTAAAAGTATTGTATAATAAAACACCTTAAAAATCAATAATTTTATGAAAAAAAAGGAGGCAAAAAATGTTATCAATAATACAAACAATTTCTTTAATAGGTTTGAACGGAAAATTTAGTAGAAGTTCAGACAGATATAACTGGTGGGCTACCAAATTTTGAAATTGTGGGGTTGCCAGATGTTACTGTAAAAGAGTCTAAAGAGAATAAAATCAGCAATAAAAAATTCTGGTGTTCAATTAAATAGTAGAAAAATATTAATAAATTTGGCACCATCAGATATTAAAAAAAGAAGGAAGTGGATATGATTTGCCAATTGCAATAGGAATATTATTGCAATTGGAGCTATAAAAAGTTTTAATACAAAATCAGTAATATTTATAGGAGAATTGGCATTAGATGGAAAAATAAATAAAATGCCAGGAATCTTACCTGTGTGTATAGAGGCAAAAAAAAAAAAAATAAAAAATTTTTTGTTCCAAAGGAAAATGAAAAAGAGGCAACTATAATAGAGGGATTGCAAATAGTTGCAGTAAAAATCTTATAGAAGTAATGGAATTTATAAATCAAAATAAACAGATAGGAGAAACGAAAAAAAATATAAACTTTGAAGATGAAAATTTTAAAATTTTTGATATAGATTTTGCTGATGTGAAAGGACAAGAAAATGCAAAAAGAGCATTAGAAATTGCAGCTGCTGGATGGCATAATTGTTTCTTACAGGAAGTCCAGGTGGAGGTAAAACAATGCTTGCTAAAAGATTACCAACTATTTTACCAGATTTGAGCTTTGAAGAGGCATTAGAGATAACTAAAATTCATAGTATAGCTGGAATATTAAAAAGTGAAAAAGGAATTATAACAACAAGGCCATTTAGAACTCCGCATCATACAATATCAACAACATCAATGGTTGGTGGTGGAAGAATACCAAAGCCACGGTGAAATAAGTTTAGCACATTATGGAGTTTTGTATTTGGATGAAATACTTGAATTTAGAAAAGAAACTTTAGAAACACTTAGAGGACCTTTAGAAGATAAAGAAGTAACTATTTCTAGGCTGTGGGCTAGTTTAACTTATCCATGTAATTTTATGCTGATAGCTAGTATGAATCCGTGCCCTTGTGGATATTATGGTAGTGGTATAAGAGAGTGTACATGTACTCCTACAGCTATAAAAATTATTTGTCAAAATTAAGTGGACCTTTGTTAGATAGAATTGATATAAATGTAAATGTTAAACCTATTGAGTATGAAAGCTTTAGAATCAAAGAAAAAGCTGAAAAATCTAAGGATATAAAGGCTAGAGTAGAAAAGGCAATAAAGATTCAAAGAGATAGATATAAAGGTTTAAATATTTTGTATAATAGTGAACTAACTCCAAAATTAATAGAAGAATTTTTGCAAATTGGATAATACAGGAAAAAGATTATGGAAAAGGCTTTTATAAATTATAGCGTAACTGCAAGAACATATACAAGAATTCTTGAAGTTGCAAGAACAATTGCGGATTTAGAAGAATATGAAAATATTACAGCACAAAAATATAGCTGAAGCTATTCAATATAGATTTGTAAATTAGTTTAGTAAAAGATGTATTTTGTATAAATATAATTGTTTATTATAAATTGAATATTATGCTAAAATTTTTAGAAAGGATGGTATGATGAAAAATGAAAAAAAATAATATATTTTGAAGATAAAGAATATCCAATTGAACTGAAAAGACTAAAAGATCCACCTAAAAAAATTTATACTGCCGGAAATATAGATTTATTAAAAAAAATGTTTTTAGAGTTGCAATTGTTGGAACAAGAAAAAATACAGAATATGGAAAAAATATGGCATTAAATTTTTCTAAAAATTAAGTAAAAATGGAATAACTATTGTTAGTGGTTTAGCAAATGGAATTGATAGTTATTCACATATTGGTGCAATGGTAGAAAAGTCAAAACTATAGCGGTACTTCCTTGTGGCCTAGAAAATATATATCCAAAAGAAAATAAAATTTATATAAAATAATTATAGATAATGGAGGATTAGTAATAACAGAATATTCTCAAGAAATTGAAGCTGATAGTAGTAAATTTACTGAAAGAAATAGAATTGTAGCAGGTTTGAGTAAAGGGCTTTTAGTAGTAGAAGGTGATTATAGAAGTGGTACTAGAAATACAGCCAAAAATTGCAAAAAAAACTTGATTTACCAGTGTTTTGTATACCAAGTAATTTAGATAGTAAAAAAGGATATGCACCAAATTTACTTTTTAAAAAATGGAGGGTATGTTGTAACAAATGAATTTGATATTATAGAAAAAATTAAAAATGTAAAATGTATTCAAAAAAGAAATTAAAACAAAATTTGAAGTATGATATAGAAGAACAATTTTATAATAAATTTGGTAAAAAAAATGAAGAAAAAAGTTGATTATAAAATATATAAATATAGTTTTATAAAGAAAAGCCTATAGATGTAGATGGACTTATGGAATGTGCAAAAATGAATATTCAGGATGTAAATTATGAAATAACAATGTTGACTTTGGAAGATAAAATAATTGAGTTACCAGGTAAAAAATATATTAAAGCTTGAAAAATAGGTTTTTTAACTTCCATAAAAATGAGGATGGAAAATGAATTTTGAAAAAAGTTGCCTTGCCAAAATTTAATTTTTTTTTTTCCAATTGTAGAATAGGTAAATAAATAGGAGAAAAAAAATGGCTGTAAAATATTTAAAAACAAAGATATAAAATTATTACTACTAATTTTTATACTAATAGAGGTGAAATTGATATTATTGCAAAGAAAGATAATGAAATTGTTTTTGTAGAGGTAAAACTAAGATGTAATGAAAATTTTGGTAAACCAGTAGAAGCGGTTAATATTTTAAACAAAAACATATGTATCAAACAGCTCAATACTATATTTATAAAAAATGTCATGAAAATTAAAATTATATTAGATTTGATGTTATAGAAGTATATATAAAATATGGAAAATTAAATTAATCATATAAAGCAAATATTGTAAAAAATATTATAGCATGGTATAATATTTAAGAAATTAATGTTTATAAAAATTTTGGAGGGAAGAATTTTATGCCGACTATATTAGATGAAACAAGATTTATATTAAATAAATATAATATAAAAGCAGATAAAAATTAGGACAAAATTTTTTGATTAGTGATGATGCAGTTAATAGAATAATAGAAAAAGTGAATAACTAAAAATGATTTGGTTATAGAAATAGGACCAGGGCTTGGAACATTGACAAAAGAATTATTAGAGAGAGCAGGAAAAGTTATATGTATTGAACTAGATCCTAGAATGGTAAAAATTTTAAATGAAAGATTTTCTTTTGTATGATAATTTTGAAATAATACATGATGATATTTTGAAGGTTGATTTAAAATCAATAATAAAAAATGAAAAAAAAGAAAATCAAAATATGAAAGAGGCAAAAATTGTTGCAAATTTACCATATTATATAACAACACCTATAATAATGAAATTGTTAGAAGAAAAATTGGATTTAAAAACGATTACTGTAATGGTACAAAAGGAAGTTGCAGATAGATTAACTGCTTTGCCAGGTACTAAAAAAATCAGGAGCTATTACATATGGAGTTTATTATTATGCAAAAGCGGAAGAGGTTTTGGAAGTATTGCCACAAAGTTTTATACCAGCTCCTGAAGTTACATCTGAAGTTATTCAATTTAAAATTAGAAAAAGAGCCACCAGTGTTTGTTGGTGATGATAAAAAATGTTTCAGATTATAAAATGTGCTTTTACTCAAAGAAGAAAAACTTTGCTAAATTCATTAGTTAATACTAATATTTTTAATAGTAAAGAACATGGAAGTAAAATTTTAAAAGAAGTTAATCTAAAAGAAAATGTTAGACCAGAAGAATTAACTTTGGAGGATTTTGCAAAAATTGCGGATTTAGTTTGAATTTGATAAAAGAAGCAACAAATAGCCATACATTAATTGAAAATTGCAAAATATATTACAAAAAAATAATTTGATATATAATATGATAAAAAGCGAATCGTTTCTGTTTTAGAATTTGATTTGCTTTTTTTGAATATATGAACATAAGAAAAATTAAACTGAAAACTCACAGATGGTTGACAAGTGTGAGTTATTAGTTTAAAATATAAATGGGTGAGAGAAATGATATATAATCATAAAGAGTTGAAAGAAAAATACAAATCAGATTATCAAATAAATAAAGCAATAGAAAATAATGAAATATATAAAATTGAAAAAAATCTATATTCTGATACAAAAAATATTAACTATTTAGAAAGAATATCGAAAAATATCCAAATTTATCTTTACGATGGATAGTGCTTTTTACTTTCATAACTTAACAGATGTTATTCCTAGTAAAATCACTTTAGCGACCAAAAAGAAATGCATTAAGAATAAAAAGATAATAAAATAATACAGGTATTTACTTCGAAAAATTATTTGAGATAGGAAAAATGCAACTAGTTGTTGAAAGTGCAACTATAAATATTTATGATAAAGAGAGGATGTTAATAGAACTAATAAGAAATAAAAATCAAATGGCGTTCGATTATTATAAGGAAATAATTTCTAACTATAGAAAAAAATTAATGATTTAAATATGAGTAAAATCGAAGAATATATAGAGATATTTCCATATGAAGAACATATATACGACGTTTTACAAAGACGAGGTGTTTTAATGGATTTAAGAGAAATGAGACAAAATTATATTAATGATGGATATGAACCTTTAGATGCTTCGGCAAAGGTATGTCAAGATATACTTTTAGCTAAAATATCTAAAAGTTCATTAAACAGAAATATAACTATAAAAGGAGGTGTAGTTATGCACAATATTTCAAGAGATAGCAGGCGAGCAACTATGGATTTAGATTTTGATTTTATAAAATATTCATTAGATGACAAATCTATAAAATTTTATAGAAAAAATTGAATTATTCAAGACAGATATAAAATAAAGATTGTTGGGGAAATAGAAGAGTTAAGCATCATCAGGACTATAATGGAAAAAGAGTTTATATTTTACTTAAAGATAAAACAAGGTTATAAAATTGAAACAAAATTAGATATAGGAGTACATAAAAATTTTGATATTGAGCAAGATGAATATTGTTTTGATTTAAATAATATTAATGAAAATGTTACTTTACTAATAAATTCTAAAGAACAGATATTTACTGAAAAATTAAAATCATTATTAAAATTTGGATTTCTTTCAACAAGATATAAAGATATTTTTGATTTCTATTATTTAATTAATAATGAAAATTTAGATAAAGACAAATTACAAAAGTGCTTTAATATATTAATATTTGAAGATAATGAAATGAGTGAAAAAATATAAATGATATATTCAAAAGACTAAATAGAATATTACATAACAAAATTATTTAAAAAATTTGAATACGGCAAAAAATAATTGGTTAGAATTACCAATAAATGATGTAGTAAATAATATTTTAGATTTTTTTGAAACTATATGTTTTGCTGAAATATAGAAAGTATGGATGAATATATATTTTAAAATTCAAAAAGCTTGATTCGAGGCGTTTCTGCCAATATTTCAATAAGAAAATATAATAGAAAAATTCTGAGAACATAATAGTGTTTTATTGTGCAAAATCATCTTGACAGATGTCATGGAAATCTATATAATTGAAATAGAAAAGTTCAAGGAATATCAAGGGACTAAAAGATATAAAGAGCTTGATTCTTGGATAAAATTTATAGAGAATCCAGAGGTGATAGATATGTCCAACAAAGAAATCGTGATGGCAAAAAAAGTTCTAGATGAGATTAGTCAAGATGAACACGAACGTTATTTGGCAGAGATGAGAGAAAAGTACATATTAGATCAGAATGCAACAGAGGCTGCTGGATATGACAAAGGCTTAAAGGAAGGACATAAAAAGGTATCGAGGAAGGAATAAAGGAAGGACATAAAAAGTATCGAGGAAGGAATAAAAGAAGGACATGAAAAAGGTGTTGAAGAAGGCAAAAAAAAAATTGCCAAAAAATGTTGGAAGAAAAGCTAGATATAGAGTTGATAGAAAAAGTTACTAATATTAGTAAAGAAGAATTAAAAAAGATGCAAGAGAAGTAATTTAAGATGAAAAAATAATTTGATGTATAGCATGATAAAAAAGCAGATCGTTTCTATTTTGGAAATTTGATTTGCTTTTTTGAATATATAATAAAAAGAACGTTTTAGAAAATAAAATCTAAAGCGTTTTTTTGTGAAACAATTAAAATTAATGATAGGGGCAAAAACTATGTATCATTAATAGTGAACTTTTTATTATTAAGTTATAAACTTAACAAAAAAGTATTAAAGCCTATAACTATTGATATTTCAGGGAATTATATACATTTTTGACAAAAACAAAAAAAACTTTTTAATTTAGATATTGCATTTTTGTTGGTATATGGTATAAAATTAGATATACTGTTATTGTTAAGTTTATAACTTAATAATAGAAGAAAATAATAAAAAGAAAGAGGAGGAAAAACCAATGGCAAGAAACAAGAGAAACGCAAGAGGAATTACGCTAATAGCATTAGTAATAACAATAATCGTGTTACTAATATTAGCAGGAGTAACAATAGCAGCATTGAGTGGAGACAATGGAATATTAAAAAGAGCAACACAAGCAAAAACAAAAACAGTAAAGGAAAATGCAGAAGAGCAAATCAAGTTAGCAATAATGACAGCAACAACAGAAGGTTTAGGAGTACCAGATAAAGCAGTTTTAAGAAGTGAATTAACAAAAGCTGGATTTGTAGTAAAGACAGATGGAGATGATTTACCATGGGAAGTCGTATCTGGAAAAAATATCTTTACAATAAATGAAGATTATACAATAGATACAATCTCAGGAATAGGATTATCTAAAAAGAAGTAAAATTGCTAAAAGGACAAACAGAAACAATAACAGCGACATTAACAGAAGGAGTAAGTGGAACAATAACATGGGAAAGTTCTAATACAAATGTAGCAACAGTAGCAAATGGAACAATAACAGCAACAGGAACAAGTGGAGAAGCAACAATAACAGCAAAAGTAGATGGAACAGAATATGAGGCTGAATGTCAAGTTATAATTATTCAAAAAGTAACAGCAATAACAGCTACTGATGTAACAGTAGGAAAAAAAATGAAACAGCAAAAATCCAAGTAACAACAACACCAAGTGGAGAAGTTGAAGATTTGACATATACATCAGGAACACCAGGAGTAGCAACAGTTTCAGAAGATGGAACAGTAACAGGTTATCTGAAGGAACATCAGTAATAACAATAAAAGGAAAAAGTATCAACAAGTGTAAGCACAACATGTACAGTAACAGTAAAAAAGAAAGAAAAAGATTATCTGCAGCAGATATAGCAGCAAATAAAGAAAAATATTATGGTGCAGTAGCACAAAATTACACAAAAGGTGGTTTAACATATAGAATATTCTATGTGGATACAAAAAAGTAATTTTGGAGATGGAGCAAATACAATATATTTAAAAGCAGATTATAAAGATACTAAATCACTAAGCACAGATATAAGTACATTAACAGATGCAGATATAACAAAATATAAAAAAATGAATCCATTATGGGCAGCACAAAGAGGAAGTCTAGCACAATCTAGCTGGAATAGTAATGAAAAAGCAGCAGCATGGTTATGTGCACCAAGTGTATGGACAGCTTATGCAGATTCAAGTATTGAAGGAAGTTATGCAATAGGAGGACCAAGTGCAGAAATGTATGTAGCATCATATAATGATGTAGCACATAACAATGGAACAGCAAAGGGCGGACTAAGTACAGAATATTCTACAAAAGACGCACCAGGTTATATATATAAAGTAAATGGGGAATTAAATAATAGTGGATGGTCAACAGCGTCAAATTCAATAGATAATACAGGATATAATAGTATGTATGCAAAATCAGGAACATGGTGGTGGCTGGCTTCTCCTTCGTCTGGCAGCTCTAACTATGTGTGCGGTGTGTACGACTCTGGCTTGAACTACGGCATCTGCTAGCAATGCGCGCGGCCTTGGCCCCCTAGTTTCTCTACCATCTACATTCACAGTTGAAGTAGAACAATAGAGATAGTAGTAAATATGATATTATAATAACATTGAGATTATACGGTGGTGCAATCAGGCCTTGTGTCTGATGCACCCCACCTTTAAAATAAGGGAGGTATAATATCATATGAGCGTTATCAAAATGGCAGAACAAATCAAACAAATACACCCAAACTATCTTTTAATATTCAAAGTAGGTGCATTTTGTTTAACCTATGGAAAAGATAGTTATATCATAGCAGCAAATTTTAATTATATGCTAAAAAATAACATCAGGAGTACAATCATGTGGCTTTTCAAAAAGGTTTTGAGAAAAGTAATGGCAACATTAGAAGATAGAAAAATAAATTACTTGATAATAGAGCCAAGGAATGATTATGATGTAGAAGAAAAAGTGATAACAAAAATTTAAATACATATGAACAAGAATTTAAAGCATCATATAAAATAGTAAAGCAAAAGGCAAAAATTGAAAAAATAAAAGAAAGACTTGAATTATATATTGGAAAAGATGAATTTAGAAATATAATAAGAAAAGTGGAAGATGTTTTAGATGAGAACAGAGAAATTTAAAATAATAGAATTTATAAGACAATTGATAATAGCAATAGATAAAGAAATGGAAAATTTTCCAAAAAAGATAATGAATTAAAGAGCAGAATAAGGTCAAATAGTTATGATATTCTGAATTAATCTATGAGGCAAATTCGTCACAAAATGTCGAATTGAAAATAAGTTTAATACAAAAATTTTGGCAAAAGTTAAAGTTATAGATTTTCTATTAAATCTTTCTTATGATAGAGAAATTATAACTTCAAAAAATATTTGAAATTAGCAAATAGCATAGATGATATAACCAAATATGCAACTGGATGGTTGAATTCTATGGCTAATTCTAATAATAAAACAGTCATATAAATAATAACATTTATATAAATTGGGGCTTGGTTGAATGTGGCTGGCTTCTCCTTCGTCTAACAACTCTAACAATGTGTGCAATGTGAACAACTCTAACTTGAACAACAACAACTATAACAATACGAACGGCCTTGGCCCCTAGATTCCCTGAAATAATGTGGATATCTTCACTAAGGTGGAGTATGAGAATCTTCAGAGAAACAAACCAATTCCCTTAATTAGATGTATACGCCTAATTATAAAACAAAAATAGATGACAAAGTTTGTTAGTAAAGAAATTGAAAGGGAGCTTATGTCTAGTACTATTTTTAAGGCACTGCTAACCACAGGCCTTTTTATTTTATATATTAGAAAAATTTTTGTTTTACAATGTAAGGCAATATAAAATGGCTAGAATATAAAAGAGTAGAATTTAAGACTAAGCTTTAAAGTGGTGTATGAAAAGATTAGGAAATTTGTATGAAAATATATATGATTTGGATAATATTGAAAAAGCATATAAAGAAGTTTGTAAAAACACAAGAAATGAAAGAAAAGTATTTAACATGAAGCAATACAAGGCAATTTATATTTCAAGAATTTACAATACATTAGTAAATAGAGAATATAAAGTAGGGCCATACAATAAGTTTGTGGTATATGAGCCAAAAAAGAGCGACAAATAGTAAGTCAGGGAATTCAAGATAAAGTTATAAAATCACCTAGTTGCTAGATATATACTTTATCCAGCAATTTTACCATGTCTTATAGAAACTAATGTTGCTAGTAGAAAATATAAAGGAACTAAAGCTGGTAAATATAACAGGAATTTATAAGAAAATGTAATATAAAATATAAAACATATTATGTGTTAAAATGTGATATTTCAAAGTTTTTTTAGTATAGACCATGAAATATTAAAACAAAAATTGACTAAAAGAATAAAAAATATAGAGGCTTTAAAATTGTCTTTGATTTAATAGATAGTAATGAACAAGGTTTGTAAGATGGCAAAATCAAATTTTTGGCTGTATGGAATAGGAATAGGACAAAGTGATTTTAAAGCATTAAGAATACGAAAAAATTACTATATAGACAAAACAATGTATATAAAAATGATATAATTGATAATGAAGCATCAGTATTATTGGTAACAAGACCAAGAAGATTTGGAAAAACGTTAAACATGAGTATGCTAAAATACTACTTTGACTGCACTAAAAAGACAGTAAAGAATTGTTTGAAGGTTTAAAAATAATGCAACAAGAAGAAAAATACACATCAAAACTAGGTTATTATCCATGCATATATATAACATTAAAAGATGTAAATGAAGATACATATGAAAAAATGATATTAAATATGAAAACAGCAATGCTAAATACATATAAAGAACATATGTATTTATTGGACAGCGATAAGATATATCCATTTGAAAAAGAAAAAATAAATGATATATTATATTTTAGAGAAGATGAGGTAACATTAAAAAATAGTATAAAAAGATTTAAGTGAATATTTATCACGATACTATGATAAGCCAGTAATGCTATTTTTAGATGAATATGATGTACCATTACAATCTGCATATGTAAATAAGTATTATGAACAAGGAATAACATTTTTAAAACATTCTATGGTACAACATTTAAAGACAACCCATACCTAGAAAAGACAGTGCTTAACAGGAGTATCAAGAGTAGCAAAAAGAAAGTATATTCAGTGGAGCAAATAATTTTGAAAGTATATACAGTGTTAGATGATGAATTTAGTGATGACTTTGGAATAACAGAAAAGAAATGAATAAAGTAATAGAAGATTTTGAAGTAGAAGACGAAAAAGAAGAAATAAAAAAATGGTATGATGGATATATAATAGGAAAACAGAAGGAATATATAATCCATGGAGTATATTAAATTATTTAAAAGACAGAAAATTAATGCCATACTGGGTAAACACAAGCTCAAATGACCTAATAAAAATAATACTAAAAAATAGTGTAACAGTAAAAGAAAAATAGAGCAACTATTAAGAGATGAAGAAATAGAAGTACCAATAAATTTAGATACAGTAATAGTAGGAATAGAACAAAACGAAGAAAATATTTGGGGACTATTACTAGAACAGGATACTTAAAAGTAACAGAAGTAGTAGACTTAGCCACAGGAATATACAAAGTAAAAATTCCAAACTATGAAATAAAATATTATTTCAAAGTATAATAAGAGATTGGTTTAATGACAAAGTAATAGGAAACAATTTAAATACAATTTTAAAAGATTTTGTAACATTAAAATTAGATGAGTTTGAAAAAGAAATTTAAAGTATTAGTAACTCAAATGTTCAGTTATATGGACGTTGGAGAAAACACAGCAGAAAACTTTTATCATGCATTTGTATTAGGAATGTTGGTAGGATTAAAAGACAGCTACTATGTAAAATCAAATAGAGAATCAGGATATGGAAGATATGATATAATGCTAGAACCAAAGGACAAAAACGGAAATAGTTTTATAATGGAATTTAAAGTATTAGAAAATGAAGAAGAAAAAACAATAGAAGAAACAATAGAAAATGCAAAAAAGCAAATAGAAGAAAGAAAATACGAAGAAGATTTACAAGAAAGAGGATATACAAACATAACAAAAATGGTATTTGCATTTAAAGGAAAAGAAGTGAAAATGCAGGTAGTGTAAAAAATTTTTTAATGTTAGTATAAACTTTAGTAGGAAAATTTAAGAAAAAATTGAATAAGAGATACCGATTTGATAGAATGTTTTTATCAGAAAAAATAACATTCAAAGGAGGTATCTCTTATGTATTCAATTATACAAAAGATTGTAAGCGATTAATAAAAGCATTGCAATAATTTAAAAAAAATATAGTATACTCTAAATAACAAAAATATATAAATAGGAGGGCATAACTATGCGGGAAAAGAAGCCGTTTATGGTAGAATTCACAGGAACACCAGAAGCTGGAAAAACAACAGCTATCAAAGTAGTTTCCAACATGCTTGAAAATGCAGGACATTCAGTAATGATACTTGAAGAATCTGCTGAAAAAGCTGCCAAAAGAAATACCAAAAGGAACATTTGATGCAAATTTATGGATGCATTTTATAACACAAGCAGGAGTTTTAAAGGCAACTTATTCACAGGCAGAAATAGTTCTAATTGACAGAGGAATTATAGATAGCAAGTTTTATGCTTGGAAGTTTTTTCACGAAAATGAAGCAAGTGTAAAAAGAATACGAGTATTTTAAAAAACATGTTTATCAGAGGTAAATCCAGACTTACTTTTTAGGACTAATAGTCTCACCATCAACAGCTTTAAAACGTAGAGGAGCTGAAGGAAAAATTGTGAAAGAAGAATACATAAAAAAAGTATAATAAGTATTTTTGTGATTTTTTTTAATGACACAACTTTACGTAAAAAGCCTAATCAGAACAGACGAGTTACAAATTTCAGAAATGAATGAATTAATTTACAAAATCATTTCAGATGCATTGTAAAAACAAAAAGGCGCAGAAGTTAATTACTTTTGTGCCATTTTTATAAAAAAGGAGAAAAATATGAAAAAATTATAGAAAAGATACAAAATATATGCAAAAGAAAATAAAAAAGTAGCAATGTTTATAGATATGGATGGAACAATAACTGTATATGAAGTTTATCCAGAAGGAAACGTAAAAGAAAAAGATGGAAGAAGAATATCAAAAAGCAGAACCAATAGAATGTATAATAGAAACATTAAAAGAAATAAATGATATACCAAACATAGACTTATATATATTAACACTAGCAAAAAGCTTAAAAATATTAAAAGAAAAAGCAAGAATGGTTAAGAAAATATGTATCATTTATAAAAAGAAGAAAATTGGATTATAATAAATAAAAGAAAATAAAGAATATTCGAAAGAAAACAGAGATATAGTAAAAAAAAAAAATGAAAGAAAAATGACAAATATGATAAACTAATTTTATTAGATGATGATCATAAAATTTTAAAAAGAAACACAAAAATTCTTAAAAGAAAATGGAAGGTATTTCATATATCATCAATTTTGGTATTTCAAAAAAATTATTTTCAAATTTAGTTAAATATGTTATAATATAAATGTTAAAGTATAAAAATAAGAAGGGATGGTGTTAAAAATGAATCAAATATTAGTAACTGAAAAATTATATGTAACACCAGAACTGAAAAAAAAAAAAAATGTATAAAATTAATTTTATATTGTCATTAATTATAATTGTTCTAATTGTTTCAATATATTTTTATATAGATTATAAGAGAAATAAAAGCGCTCAAAGTATCTGAACAAATATTAGCTGATATTAATCAAACTCAAGAAGAAGTGGAAAAAACAAAGAAAAAAAGCACAGAGTGAGGTGTTAACAGTAGTATTAAATAATGCTCAAGAAGATTTAAAAGTTGAGTCATTAGAAAGTACAGATAATTATGAAACTTTAAGGGACAAAAACAAACTACTGAAGATGGATATAGTTATTATACAATTGCTAAAATAGAAATACCAAAATTGAATTTAAATTATCCTATAATAGAAGGGGTAACAGGTTCTGAAAAAGAAACAGAAGAATTATTAAAATTATCACCATGTAAATTGGCAGGACCAAATCCGAATGAAACAGGAAATTTTTGTGTTGTAGGACATAATTATAGAAATCAAAGATTTTTTTAGTAAGGTTCCAACACTTGAGATAGGTGAAGAAATATTGATAACAGATTTAACAAAAGATGTAAAAGGTAATACTGTTAAATATAAAATATATAATAAATATAATGTAGGTACCAGAAGATATTAGTTGTTTGGAACAAAAAACTAATGAAAAAAAGAAATAACTCTTATTACATGTACTGATGATAGTAAGCAAAGAGTTATTGTTAAAGCAAAAGAAGTTTAAAATTAAATCTGAAAATTGAAAAAATCAACTTGTATTTTTGTAATGTTCACACAAAGTTAAGTTTGAACTCGTAAATTTTATGTTTTTATAGGACATGAAATTACGAGATTTTAAATTTGTAAAAAAAATTAAAAAAATGTCAGAAAAACACTTGCAAAATTAAAAAAGAATTATATTACAATAAAGTTGCAGTGGTAAAAAAAGTGGCACAAAGTGGTAGGAAAGTGGAAAGAGGTGAAACCAGATGTTGATGGGAGAATATAGCCATTCTTTAGATACAAAAGGAAGGTTAATAATGCCAGCAAAATTAAGACAAGACATCGGGGACAAGTTCATCTTAACAAAAGGTTTAGATGGATGTTTATTTGCGTTCTCTCAAACAGAATGGAATAACTTTGAAGAAAAACTAAAAAGTCTACCATTATCAGATAAAAATGCTAGAAATTTTGTTAGATTCTTCTTATCAGGAGCTACGGAATGTGAAATAGACAAGCAAGGTAGATTTTAATACCAAACAATTTAAGAACTGCAGCAAATTTAGAAAAAGATGCAATAATAATCGGAGTAGGAACAAGAATAGAAATATGGAACAAAGAAACATGGGAAAAATGTGATAAAGAAATATCAGCAGATGAAATTGCAGAAAATATGGCAAATTTAGGTATATAACTTGAAAAAGTTTATATAAAAAACTAAAGAAAAATATTTGAAAAGACAAAAGATTTAATGATATTAATATATAAATTTTACAAATGAAAACAAAAGACTAAAATACAAAAGATGTTTGAACATAAGAAAAAATACTTAAAAGAAAAGTTTGTACTAAAGATAATAAACACAAGAAAAATAATTAAGTCAAACATTAGAAAAGAATACAAAAGGTTTTTAAACATAAGAAAATAATTAGATTACAAAAGATTTATAAAAAACAAAAGTTTGAATAATATACTTTTGATAAAGCAGCTGGTTATTGTTCCAGCTGCATAAGAACCCTTAAAACAAAAATAAAGAGGTATGAATTTGAAATTTGAACATAAACCAGTCATGTTAAATGAATGTATAGAAGGTCTAAAAATTAAGCAAAATGGAATATATTTGATGGTACATTAGGAGGAGCAGGACATAGTAAAGAAATAGCCAAAGCATTGAATAATACTGGGATTTTGATAGGAATAGATAGAGACCAAGAAGCATTACAGGCGGCAAGGCAAAATTTAAAAATTTAAAAATGTTAGATACATACATGGAAATCATGATGATATAGTAAGTATATTAGAAAACGAAAATATAGATGGAGTAGATGGAATATTATTAGATTTAGGTGTGTCATCATATCAATTAGATGAAAGAAATCGTGGATTTAGTTACTTAGGTGAAAATATTTTAGACATGAGAATGGATAAAACACAAGAATTAACAGCTAAAAAAGTTGTAAATGAATATAGTGAAGAAGAACTAAGTAATATAATTTATGAATATGGTGAAGAAAGATTTTCTAGAAAAATAGCATATAATATTTGCAAAAGGAGAAAAGAAAAAAA
>VOFB01003590.1_pt1 | contig 18614 bp, 20 predicted proteins | sample 5384141 | NCBI WGS metagenome assembly VOFB01 (sample SAMN12384721, study PRJNA508395) | human gut metagenome | isolation source: healthy gut A | host: Homo sapiens | reverse complement strand
GTTGTCATATCCACCGGCAATCACTGTTTTTTCTCAAATAATCAAAAAGTTCGGATATGATCATGTTTGCATTGATTTTATCCAACAGGATACGTGCTGCCAGAAAAGAACGGTCATATTCCAGGGATTGCATTCTTGCTATTATATTCTGGGCAGCCTATATTTTATCACATGACCTTTTTTATGACAACACCATTGGCTGGGCGGACACTTCCACCACGCATCCATACAGATAAACCAAGGATACCTGGCTGCGTTGATTCCGGCATTTAAGCTGTCTGCTTTTCCGCCATTCTTCTTGCGGATCAAAGTAATGGGCACTTTCTGGTTCGGGCATTCATAAACATCTTCCTCAGGCTAGGCATTGATCAGATGATGGATCGGGCGTTCCACTGGGCCCATATGAAATGCACTCAGAACCCCAGAGATGTTTTGTCTTTAGAACCATCATCTATTACTATAATTTCAGTTTATAATCCAGGTTGAGAAGTGAAGTGACAGTAACAAAAGCTGAATATCCAATCAGGTATATATTAAAAACAGATTTTTGCGTACATTCCAGAAAATACGAAATGCACTGGTATTCAAACCTGCCTCTATGTCCCAGTCGCAGAACTGGTGTATTGGCTTCCTGTAAAATATCAGCTACTCCATCCGTATTCAGAACTCCCAAGATTATGACGTGCAGAACGCCTTTTTCTTCTTCGGCGTGATGAAGCAAAAAGGAACACTTCTTTCATCCTGATATCTGCCAAAATATATCCTGGCTTTTGTTTCAACATAGATAGCATTTCATCCTAGCTTGACGATGCATATCTAATATAATCCAACAAGTTTACCTGCATCCTTGGATGAAATTCACTCATTTTTTCCAAAGGAGTGGTATCAGTTCTTCTTTTTATCGAAGGAAAGAAGTCCATCTGTAAAGTATTTTTTATGCGGAGCAGCTGCTCATTTGCATCCAGAAATGTCAATGCCTGCATAACCGCGTGTATATCTTCTGAACCGTATAATGCCCCGCAAAGCATTCTCCCTGCAATAGAGACTTTTTATTTCCAAGCAGGTCAAAAGAAATGGAAAAAACAATTTCCCTTAGCCTGGAATTTCCGTCATACAGTATAGCAAATACATAAAGCCAAAGCGGGCCTTTCCATATATCCGATTTTCTTTTATAAACCGGTATCAGTTCTTCCATCAATACCGACTTACAGATGCTATTCCCTGCTGAATTGTTCCGGCATACTATTTTCAACTTTATATAATGCTTCACTGAAAATCTACAGCATACATGGTATTCCAGGTATGCTTGAACCATTCATCCTGCCAGGAATAGACACAGCCTCCGGAAAGTCCGGCAGCCATAATGTCTTCATAACAATCTACCAGAATCTTTCCCTGTTCTTTTTCAGAATAGTATCCAAGTCCTCTGCTGGTCACCGGATTCTCCTGAATCTCACCTCGTCCTGTAGCTGCACCAAATTCAACAGCCAAAACCGGCATTGTATGATGTTCGTTTAAAAGTCTTAAATATGCCCGATAAGTATTCCGTTTTCCGTCAGGCGTGATACAGTCACTAAAGTCAATCTTTTTATCAGACAAGCTGTTCCATGTTGTGTATTCCATACAGGAAAGGTAATCCTGATCATATGGAGATGCACTGTAGCTGGCAAACTGACCTGATATAAATTTATCAGTTGCAGTTATATGTTCTGCGTCGATCCGGGCACATTTTTCGGAAATATTCTGCAATCTCTTTAGGATAATCAAAGGGATCTGTTGCATTTCCACTGGAAAAGGAGATCAGACGCTGCTCATCATATCTTGTTGATTCATAGTGTAGCATCCTGTCACCTGTTTCTGCAAGCAGGGATTCAAAGGCAGAGGCATCTTTTGAAGCAGTAAGATAGGTTCCTTTATAAGGTTCCATATCCGGATATTTCTCATCTGTATATGCAACTGTTGTATCTTCCCATCCATTTCCGATAATATATCCCAGCACCCATTTCGAGACATCGTGTAAATAAAGTCCTGTACTTGTATCTGCATCATTATTGATGATCAGTCGTTTTCCATGGATCACATCTACAGTGACCAGGCAATTATCCAGAAGCTTTCCTGCAAAGGAGTCGGCATATGCATCCACTCGGGAGTTCTGTATATAATCATTTACCCAGATTCCCTGAAGTAAATATAACGGCTCCTCATGTTGGGAATTGTATTCATAGAACGCTTTATAAAAAGACGGATTCTGGACAGAATAGACTCTCAGCGTATTTGCTCCTGCTTCCTGGATCAGCTGAAACCAGTGCAGATAGGTTTCTTTGGTGATCGCATAATCTGTAGACCATTCACCAGGAATACCGCTTCCCATATCCATTCCCCTGACTTCAAATGGTTTCCACTTATCTTTGTCCTTTATAAGTATCTCTTTATTCTCAGTCCGGACAAATGTGTTTACATGATTGTCCCGGCCTAAGTCTACATAAAATCCGCCATAAAACACAGCTACAAATCCAATAAATAGAAGCAGAATGATGGCAGATATGCCGATAATAAATCGTTTCATATTTTAATCATTAACCTCATTATACTGCTTTACACGGGAGGGTGCTGAATACTGACGCAGAGTCTCAATGTTTTCATCCAGCCATTCTCCTCTGTTTCGCAAGTAACCTTTTAACTGTCCTTCAGCGGCAGATCTGCTGTCCAAATTTCTCGATACCGGAACCAGAAGTCCCTTTGCCTGCTGTTCCACACTTCCCCATCGTGCATCGTTTCTTTCAAGAGCAGGTCCAATAAAATCAAGGGTTTCATCGATATAACGATAAAGCGATTCCTCACTTAACAGACCTTTTCGCAAGGAATGATATCGCTGGATGATCCGTTCCGTAAAATCCTCATCTTTGATAAGCATTTCAAACCATAATCGGTTGTTCAGGAAAAATCCTGTATAAGGAAGTTCCTCCTCAAAATAGTTATTGCAGGCATTATTAAAATCCCATACACACATACGATACAGATTATCTGTTCCCTTATAAATATAAGTGGAATAGTTTCCGGAATCTGCATTACTGGAAAGCTCATTGATTATAAAGTAATCTACAAAGCTGTCTACATCTATCATAGAAGTGTAGCCATGTTTTTCCCTGTCATAATCATATGAATACAGAGTTTTTTCAAAATCTGAAAAATCCTGCCGGATTTCTTCTGTCAGTCCGGCATCCCTGTTCCTGCTTCCGGGATATTCTATCTGCAGCTGGAAGGGGGTTTTGTAGGTATACGTTGTAAAGCTGTTTAAAGCTTCTTCGTCCGCATGCTGATGATCCAGACGAAGCAGGTATCCGGAAAATGTGCTGTTCTTGGCATTTACACGAAGTCCCAGCCTGGCGCCATCTTTTCCGCCGGTTATCACTTCAGTCATTACATATAGACCTTCATATTCACCATTAAGAATTACTTCGCAGAATCTTACATTTGGCGCATAAGACATCATTTCTCCGGCAAGATTGTAAAACATATAATTTCGTATGGCTGTTTTATCGAGCCAGGGACCGTATAATACCCATTCATGGTGCGCATCCATTCCCATAATGGAAAGCGGATTGTTTTCCCCTTCTTCATCTACAAGTCTGATGGCATAGCTTGGCTTATCAAACGCTCTTGAGGAATTACCTCTCATTCGTATGCGGATTGCAGAAGATACATCTGCCGTTTCATTTGCATGATGGTACTCTTTGCTGTCATTTCCGATTATATCCATCTGAGCAGCAATCGTAGTTTCCCCATCAGCAGCACATGTATAAATGCGGTTGTTTCCATCATCCTTAATGGGTCTTCCCGGGATTTCCACCCCATCTGTATCAATTTTGACAATCGGAAGATATGTACACAGACCGCCATCCGCAGGATCCGTACATGGTTCCTGGGGAATTTCCTGTTCATGCTGGTGAATTCTCTCTGTTTTTGATAGTCCTGATAAAGCAGTGGCGCAAAACAGCAATCAGGATAACCGCAAAGCAGCATGTAAATCCTATTATTTTATATTTCATATCAGTTATAAATCTCATCGCTTTGAGCTACAATATTAACACTTTCGATTTGTCCAAGGTTATAGAAATCATCTGTTAAAGCCGGAAATGCTGTTGGACACCTGAAAAAAGGAATCCATAGTGACTTTTGTGGTAGAATAAGTTCCCCAACAATGTATTCACCATTCTCACTCTGGATCACATTCAGTATACCACAAATGGAGCAGAACGCAAGCCCGGAACGCATTTAACCATGGAAATCGTGGAGCGATTCAGGCTATGAAGACTGGGACACTCCAATCGGGCGATTGCTCGATACCTGCATTGCGCACCCAGCACCATTTCCAATGAACTAAAGCGCGGTACACCGCCCAGAACGGATCGGGGCCGTGCAAAAAGCGTGGGGACGCTGTGTCACAAGGAAAACAGAAAGAATAGCCACAAGCCGCACCGCATTGACAAGTGTACGTCATTTGTTCAGTGGGTCGTCACGCAAGACGGAAAAGTGGTCTATTGATGCCTGTGTCCTATGCCCGCAAGAACAAGCCTTCCCGGAAGAGAATGGTCTGCACCAAAACCCACAATGCATATTTGTCCCACAACATCTTGAACTTCCCGAAGCAAAAAACGGAAAAACATCATAAAAGTCCCTGAAAGAATCTTTATGGAACAGTTGATGAGCGGCCAGAAATAGATAATTCCCGACCAACCGAGGACAATGCCATTGGGAAGGTGATACGTTGTAGGCAAACGCAACGGCAAAGAGTCTGTTTCTGTCTTCTGGAAAAGAAAACGTCAGAACGACATAGTGTTACTCCAAATTTTTGCTGTAAATCGTTCCCTTATGTGAGATCACATATGAAATAAAAATAAGCAGACCAATGACAGCACTTACCAGAATATGCATTGTAATTTGCTGCCAGGTAATATCCCCCTGCTGGGTAAGCAGGTTATAAATTGTTTCTTTCATTCCCATTCCTCCTAAAATTTGTAGTCACAGCCAATTTGTCTTGCCATACAGTATTTGCTCACGGAAAGCTCGCTTTTCTGAACGGGCAGAAGCATATGCTTGATATAGCTTAACAAAAAACCGTTATATTTTACTTCCAACACTGTAGCAAAAGGAGACATTACACTGTTTAACACCAGATTTCTATCAAACATATTGAAATTTACTTCATTAGCCCGTATTCCAGAATCAAAAGTTATTCGAATAGAATTTTCCGGCGCGATAAATGCAAATCTGTCATATTCTACAACTGTTTTAGGACGGTATGCCCACATTTCCATAGTTGAATAACATTCCTGCCCAAACTCACTGCCACTGTTTAAAAGTACAGAATAATCACCCTCAATGAGAGCCTGCGCTTCCCTTCTGGATAATCTTAATGATCGCTTCCGCTGATAAGGTCCCTGCTTCTGCTTCATTTCAAACAGTGCAAAATCCGCATCAGGACTATATACCCGCAAACGAAACTTCCTTCTTAACTCCAGGCCATCTTCCTTTTCCTGAAAATCCCGATTTGACAAAGAATCAAAGTACAAAGAACGTACCGGATAACCATTCGGTCCATTATGTGAGTCAGTATGAACCACATTTGACAAATAATTCCGAAGTTTTAATGCTTCTGCCTGATTCAGCAGAAATTTTTTTCTTCCCGCAGAACATCGCGCATAGTATTATTTCCTCATTCTTTTTGCTTTTTAGTAAATACTATATTTTTAGTAAATACTATAATAGTATACACCCATAAAAATTCTTTGTCCATATATAGAATAAAACTTTGTAGTATACAATGAACTTTCGATAAAATCAACAATAAATATATAAAAATCATAATGAAAATTGGGATGTTGTATGATATCAAACTGTAAAAAATAACTTGCAATACTATTAACATTTATCTGTGTGAGCGTACTGTATAGATTACTTGATGATAGACAGTTTCGGATGCACGGTCTCGGCAGGAATTCATCCGCCCGACCCATTCCATTTGGTCGTTGGCTTTCAGCGTTTCCGTAATGCCCTCAGCATCTGCCATTTGCTTTACCAGCCGAAGAAAAAGCGCCGCCTCGGGATCACTCCCAAGACGGCGCTTTTCTGTTGTGGATCAGAGCGAACACTTTACGGCGAAACCATCGCTGAAGAAATAGGTGTTCGTCCAATACCTGTTTGGTGGAGATGGCGGGAATCGAACCCGCGTCCGAAAACCGGTTACCGGGGCTTTCTACGAGTGTAGCGGCTCTTTTGACATTCCCTCCGCGCACCGCCGAACAGCAGGCTTTGCGCATCAGTAGCCTTGAGATCATGACGGGCTTAAAGGCGTGGGCCCGTTCACGTGCACCGCTAAGTGACGCTCTTATCCCGTCCGCGGTCCTACGGGTAAGAACGGCTGCTTAATTAAGCAGCAACAGCAACTGTATTGTTGTCGTTTAATTTTAAGTTTGCGGATTTTATAGCGGTCCCGCACCGCTACTCGCTTACCAGGGCTTCCAGTCCCCGTCGAAACCTTTACATCCCCATATAAAAAGCGATATTGCTACCGCTTTTATCTGTTTTTCTCTTTCAGCGCACGCTGAATATCGCGCTGGGCATCACGCGCGGCCATATCGGCACGCTTATCGTAGAGCTTTTTGCCCTTGCACAGACCGACCTGCACCTTCACCCGCGAACCCTTAAAGTACACGGAAAGCGGAATAAGCGAATAACCGACGGTTTTGGAAAGGCCAAAAGCCGCATGATCTCGCGCTTGTGCATGAGCAAACGGCGCACCCGCATGGGATCGCGGTTAAAGATGTTGCCCTGCTCATACGGGCTGATATGGCAGCCGTTTAAGAGCATTTCACCGTCCACAACAGAGCACCACGCGTCCTTTAAGTTGCATCTGCCCTGCCGCAGCGATTTCACCTCTGTGCCGCAAAGCTCAATGCCCGCTTCAAGGGTCTCCTCCACAAAGTAGTCGTGGTAGGCCTTTTTGTTCTGGGCAATCGTTTTAAATTCTGTTTTTGCCACTTGGCCTGCCTCCTTCTGCTTTGTGTGTGATTTACTATACACCACTTTCGTGGTTTTGTCAACGCGAAATCGATTTTACAGCTCCTGTCTGCCCTCAATGGCGCGGGAAAGCGTCACTTCATCGGCATATTCGAGGTCGCCGCCGACCGGGATGCCGTACGCAAGACGCGTTACGCGGATACCGAGCGGCTTTAACAGGCGCGAAATGTACATGGCGGTCGCTTCGCCCTCAACGGTCGGGTTCGTCGCCATGATGACCTCCTGCACGGTGCCGTCCTGCACGCGACGCAAAAAGCTCTTTTATTTTGAGCTGATCCGGCCCGATGCCGCCAAGCGGCGAAATGGCACCGTGCAGCACGTGGTAGGTCGCATGGAACTCATTTGTGCGCTCCAGTGCGAACACGTCGCGTGGGTCTTCCACCACGCAGATAACCGAGCGGTCTCGGCTTTCATCGCGGCACACGGGGCAAAGGTCGCCGTCCGTCAAATTGCAGCACACGGAGCAGTAATGGATCTGCTCGTGCGCGTCGATGATCGCCTGCGCAAAGCTTTCGGCATCCGCTTTATCCATGTTGAGCACGGCATACGCAATGCGCTGTGCGGACTTATGCCCCACGCCCGGCAAGCTCTCAAATTTATCGACGAGCCGTTCGAGCGGCGGTACGTGATAACCGGCCATTAGAGGATGCCCGGAAGGCTCATGCCGCCGGAGATTGCGCCAAGCTTCTCCTCTTTCTCGTTTGCGGCTGCGCGCAGTGCTTCGTTAACAGCAGCAGCGACGAGGTCGCCGAGCATCTCGGCATCATCAGGGTCGATGACCTCCGGCTTGATGTCGATATTCTTTACTTCCATTTTGCCCGTTACGGTTGCGGAAACGGCACCGCCGCCTGCGGCCGCGGTGTATTCCTTCGCTTCGAGCTCCGTGGTAATCTGCTCCATCTGCTCCTGCATTTTCTGTGCCTGGCGTGCAAGCTGCTGCAAATTTGCGGCTCCGCCGCCGCCCATACCCTGCGGTAAACGTGCTTTCATAGTTAAGACTCCTTACTGTGTGGTTTTTAAATTTATTTTTCTTCGATCTCCACGCCGGCTTCGCGCATATCGTGCAAAAAGGCGTCGAGCGGATCTTTCGGTTTTTCGCCGTCCGCTGCGGGCGGCTTATAAGGGCCGAGCTTATACACACGCCCGGTCACCTGCTGAATGGCCTCGCGGATCTTTTCTCTCTGGCTGGCACGTTTCAAGAGATCAAACGCAATCTGCGGCGCTTCGATGAGCATGTAGTCGCCGCTGATGTACGCCGCTGAGCCCTTGAATGCCGACGCCACCGACTTTGAGTAATTTTCCATATAGCCGATAATGTCCGACCAGCCGTCGAACGGCTGCGCATTTTTTGCAAGCTCCTCTGTGGACTGCGGCTTGTCCTTTACCGCGGGCTGCACAGGTGCGTTGTTCTGTGGTGTCTCGGGCTGTTGTACCGGTGCTGCCGGTGCTTCGACCGCGGGTACACTCGGTGCCGGGGTGATGGGACGGCGCAGGCCGCCGCGCTCCAAAGCTTCAATGCGGCGCAAAAGTGCTGCGGGCGAGGTATCCATTTCCGGCGTGCAGAGACGGATAAACGTCATTTCCATTTCCGTGCGCTTATTCATAGTCTTCATGCGCGACTGCGCGGACTGGAACGCATCGAGTGCGTGCAGAATCGTTGAAAGCTCCATGGAAAGCGCCGTTTTGGTCATGGCTTCCAGCTCTTCGCCAACGGCATTTACAAGCCCGCTTGCGTTCTTCATCGTTTTGATGAGCATCAAATTGCGGAAAAAGCCCGCAAGCTCCTCGCACAGCCTGCCCATGTCTTTGAAAGATTTATACAGCGCGTCGATCTTTTCGAGTGCCGCGGTGCGGTCGCCCGTGCGAATGCACTCGGCGAGTTCAATTAAGTGCCCACGCCCCGCAAGGCCTGCCGTTTCCGCAACGAGCCCATACGTCACGTGCCCGTCGCTGCGGCCGATGCACTGATCCAAAATGGAAAGCGCGTCGCGCATGCCGCCGTCTGCCGTAACGGCGATGAGCATCGCGGCATCGTGGTCGATTGTCACATTTTCCTGCGTACAGACCCACTCAAGGCGCCCTGCGATGTCCTCCGGTGCGATGCGGCGGAAATCAAAACGCTGACAGCGCGATAAAATCGTCGGCAACAGCTTATGGACTTCGGTCGTCGCCAAAATGAAAATGACGTGTGCGGGAGGTTCTTCGAGCGTTTTTAAGAGGGCATTGAACGCCGAAACGGAGAGCATGTGCACCTCATCGATGATATATACGCGGTATTTCGCCGTAGTCGGCGTGAAGTTGGATTCTTCAATGAGCGCGCGGATGCTGTCTACGCCGTTGTTGCTCGCGGCGTCCAGCTCTACAACGTCCAAAACAGAGCCGTCATCCAGTCCTCTGCACACGTCGCACTTGCCACATGGATCGCCGTTTTGGGGATCCAAGCAATTGACCGCCTTCGCCAGAATTTTTGCGCAGGTCGTTTTTCCCGTGCCGCGCGAGCCGGTGAACAGATATGCGTGCGAAATGCGCCCGGCCATCAGTTCGTTTTTTAACGTGACCGTCACCTGCGGCTGACCGACGACATCGGAAAACTGCTGCGGACGATATTTTCTGTATAACGCTTTATACAAACGGCGGCGCTCCTTTCTTTGGGGGTGATAAAAGAAAAAGACGATTGGAACGTAGAATATGTGAACGGACAGGCAGCCTGCATCGCACCAGACGATCCGCTTAATGCTGCTCGGTCCCCCGCCTGACATGGTTCACGGTGTCTCGCCGCGCAGACCTGTCCGCTCGCATATTCCACGGTATATTCCAACCGCCTTGGCTTTTTTCCGTGCGCGGAACATACTTGACCGCGTACTTTAGTATTATACACGTTTTCCCTTGAAAAGGCAAGCAAAAAATCGTATAATTTTGTATATGTTCATATTTGTAACGCGCACATAGGATTTTTTGCAGATTCTGCGCGGCAAAACAGGAAAGGATGAAAGAAAATGAAGATCAGAAATGCAGAGCTCTGTGACCTGCCCTATCTGCTTGAGATGCTGGAAAACGCGAAAGCTTCGCTGCGGGCGCTCGGCATCGACCAGTGGCAAAACGGCTACCCGAACGAAACCACCCTGCGTGAGGACATTCAAAATAAAATCTGCCGTGTTGTGATAGACGACGAAAACAATATTCTTGCAAGTGCCGCCGTGTATGTGGGCGACGAGCCGACATACCACGAAATTTATAACGGCGCGTGGCAGACAGGAAACCAAATCTACGGCATCGTGCACCGCATTATGGCGGCAAATAATGCGAAGAAGCGCGGCGCGGCATCGTTTTTGATGACCTACTGCGCGAAACTCTCGCTTGAAGCGGGTGTCACCTCCATGCGATGCGATACGCATCCCGGCAACATCATCATGCAGCACACGCTCGAAAAAGAACGGTTACATTCGCTGCGGCATCATTCACCTTACGGACGGCGCAGACCGCTTTGCCTACGAAAAAGTTCTGAAATAACGCACAACAGACACAGGCCCCGGCGAGCATGACAAAACGCTCGCCGGGGCCTCGCTCATTTTATTCTGCTATTTCTTTCGTCCGGTAAAATGACACCTTGCAGCATCATCGAAGTGCGCGGCTTTCGTCGCGCCGGTCAAAATGCTTACATAGAGATCAGGCCGAATGCGTTCATGACAGAGCTGATAAGGATGATGGCTGCAAAGACCGGGCAAAGATACTTGATCATCATGACGAAGATCTTCTTTCTGCGGAACGTGCCGCCTTCTTGCGTCATTTCTTCTTCAATACGATCTACACCGATCACGCGGGAAACGAGCAGGCAAGTCGCAATAGCCGCAATCGGCATCATAACGGAGTTTGTTAAGAAATCGAAGAAATCGAGGAACTGCATGCCGAGAATCTTTACGGCATCGAGCGGGCCGTAGCCGAGCGAAGACAGCGTGCCGAGCGCGAGCATGATGATGCCGATGACAACGGTCGACTTTTTGCGGTTCCAATGGAGTTCATCTTCAAACGTGGAAACGGCGCTTTCCGTCAGCGCAATAGAGCTTGTGACCGCCGCAAACAGCACGAGCACGAAGAACAGAATGCCAACCACCGTGCCGAGACCCATGCTGGCGAACACCTTCGGAATCGTGATGAACATCAATGACGGGCCCGCCTGCAAGGTGTTCGGGTCGCCGCCGGAGAACGCAAAGACCGCCGGGATGATCATAAGGCCGGCCATAATGGCGATGGCGGTGTCGAAAACCTCTACATTGCGCGTAGAGTTCTCAATAGACGTTTCTTTCTTCATATAAGAGCCGAACGTAACAAGGATGCCCATGGCAATGGACAGAGAGTAGAACATCTGTCCCATGGCAGCTACGACTGTCATCCAGGAGAAATTCTCAAGGTTCGGCACAAGGAAATACTGAATGCCCTTCAGTGCGCCGGGACGTGTGACGGAATAGATTGCAATGATGACAGACAACACAACAAGGATCGGCATCATGAATTTCGATACACGCTCAATACCGTTGCGCACGCCGGCAAAAATGATGGTCAGCGTGATGAGTGCAAAAACGATAAAGCAAATTTCGGCGGACACGCCGTCCGAGATGAACATCGAAAAATATCCGTCCTCCGCAAGCTTTGTTCCGTTGCCGCAAATGTACTCAAAAAGATATTTGATGACCCAGCCGCCGATAACGGAATAATAAGGCACAATCAGGATTGGGATAATGGCGTTAATCCAGCCGCCGGCTTTTAATGTATGCGACTTTGTGAACGATGCAAATGCACCCACAGGGCTTTTGCGCGTCATGCGGCCAAGCGATGTTTCTGCCACGATCATCGTGTAACCGAACGTCAGCGCAAGCAAAATGTAGATCAAAAGGAAAATGCCGCCGCCGTATTTTGCCGCAAGGTACGGAAATCGCCAAATGTTGCCAAGACCGACCGAAGCGCCGGCCGCAGACAGCACGAACCCGAGCTTACCCGAGAACATGCTGCGATTACTGTGATGTTTCTTCATTACTTCTCCACCTATTTTCTGCGAATATTCAAACACAGCCGCCGGTGAAACCGTTTTTCCCCTTCAGTTTCACCGGCGTGCTGCATCAATACGTTCAGCATACCACATGGGCCGCAAAAATGCAATATCTTGCTTTCACAAATTCATTTTGCGTTTTCTGTTTATATTATGCCTTATTATCGGCGCTGCGCTTTTTTCACCCAGTCAAGCGCCACCCAGCCGCCGGCTTTGAGGCAGCCCCAGCCTTTATTGGAACCGGGGCCGCTGCGTTCTTCAACGATCGTATAGCGCTTCGTGTCTGTGATCTGCCCCTGCACGTCATAATTCGTACCCGGACCCTTGCGGATATTGAGCGCATCTGCAGCGTCCTTGCGCACTGTATACGCTTTAAACGGTTCATACACAATTTTGCCGTTTGAGGCATACACTTTATAACCCACAGGGCATGCGTTTTTCGCGTTTTCCAGCATTGCATACGCGCCGATCTGGCTTTTTGCGTCCGACCAGCTTGTCCGCACACGGTAAAGCTGCTTTGGCACGGGTTTCACATCGGTCTTTGTCTCCTTTTTGTCGTCCTTCATTTCGCTTTCAATCATTTTTAAAAACCGCGCCCAGCCCTTGTCGAGCGTGCGGTGCGGACAATATTTGCCGTCGAAGTCCTGATGCTTCTTCACGTGCGAAATATCCCACTTGCGCTCGGTGAGCAGCTTTGCGATATACTCTGCGGCGTTCTTTTCGGCTTTATCGAAGCGCATGCCTCCCGAGAGCGAATAGCAAATCTCGATATGAATACCATGTGCATTGCCATCACGTTGGCCCGCTGCGAATGCGCCCTTGTCGAGCGGTATGCCGACAACGATCTCCTTGTCATCGACCGCCGCGTTAAACGACGTAGAGCTGTCGTTGCGAATCATATACGCGACTTCATTCGCGGCGGAAGCATCGTTCGCCGTATTGTGCACGACGATATATTTCATGTCCTTAGCGCAGGACTCCACCGGCACTTTCAAATCGTATTTTGCAGAAGATAATAGATTTTCGCGGATCGGTACCATAAGATCACTCCTTCTTCTCATCACTTGCACCCGATTCATCCGCCACGGTGCGACGGAGCCGCTTTAAAATGCGCTGCAAACGCGGAAACCCCGGCACGCCGATGGCAGCGAGATTTTCCATGACGGAAATGAGCTCGTTGATCGTAAGCCACACGGTGACGAGCATGCCGAAAAACAGCTTCACATCGAGCGTGATGCCGGCCCCAATGACTGCACCGCGCAAAAGATAATCCACCGCCGCACCGACTGCGACCATGACCATATAGCAAAGCTTTTTGAGTATCCCCTTAATACCGAACTTGAATTTAGCTCGGCGCGGATATACGCTTTGATCATGCCGGTGATATAATCGAGCAACATCACGCCGAGCAGCACGAGCATCGGCACCGCAAGCGTACCGAGGTACGACACGAGTCCCGCGCCGAGCACGGCCACCGTCGTCTTTAAAACCGTCTGTTTCATCAAACCTTTACCCTCCTTCCCTGCATATTGGGACATGCACAGCGTTTTGTCCCGCGGCATACTATGACAGACGTGCTGCTTTTGTGCGCGGCAATCAGAAAAAGCGTGAAACACGTTGCGGAATGTCAAAATCTGTGTTATGATTTCGGTGGACAAATATTCAAATATGCAAAGGAGATTTTCTTATGGTCTGCAAAAATTGCGGTGCAAATATTCCGAACGGTGAGCTTTTTTGCCCAAACTGCGGCACGTGCACCGAAAACGCGAAATTCTGTAAATACTGCGGCGCGGTCATCGGTGCCGACTGCGTTGTTTGCCCCGCGTGCGGCAGGCAGGTAGAGCCATTGCAGTCTGCCCAACAACCCCAGCCTGTTTATGTAAACAACAATGTCACTTACGGTGGTGTGGCAAAAAGCAAATGGGCAGCGTTTTTTCTGTGCCTGTTTTTAGGACTCATCGGCGCGCATAAATTTTATGAGGGAAAGATCGGCATGGGTGTTTTGTATATCTTCACCGGCGGCCTGTTCGGTATCGGCGCGTTCGTCGATCTCATCGTAATCCTCTGTAAGCCCGGTCCCTATTATTACGTTTAACTTTCTCAGAAAGGCGGCGTACTATGCCAAGCATCCTTGAATATGCAGAAACCGAATTCTCGCCTTTGGCAGAAAAACCGTTTACGGATGTAGACAGCCTGCTTTTATCACAGTTTTCCTACATGAATCTGAGCGCGTTTGAAGACGAGCTTAAATGCAAAAACAAAATAGAAATTCGAGAGCTTTTAAAGGCAGAGCGCTTTGAAAAGTTGATGTTCCACGTACGCGATACCAAAAGCAACATGAGGCTTTTGTACGCTATGGCGTCAAGCCCGCGCTGGCGCAACATAAAAATCGGCAACTTCGTTGAAAAGCTGTGTGACCAGTCAGAGGAGCAGTTTGCGGCCATCACCGTGTACCTCGATGACGGCCACGCCTGCGCCGTATTCCGCGGCACGGACGCCACGCTTGTCGGCTGGAAAGAGGATTTTAACATGGCATTTCTGCCCGTCATCCCCTCGCAGGCCGATGCGGCAGACTATGTGACAAAGCTCGGCAAAAGCTTTCCCGGCAAACTGCTTTTGATGGGCCACTCCAAAGGCGGCAACCTTGCAGCCTACGCGGGCATGTTCTGCGACCCGGGAATTCAAAAGCGTATTGAGCGCGTCTACCCGCTCGACAGCCCCGGCTTCATCGGCAACACGCTCGAATCCGAAGAATATGGGCGCATTCAAAGCCGCGTACATAAGGTCATTCCGAAAGGCTCGCTCATCGGCATGCTGCTCGAAAACCACGGTGCATACTCCGTTGTGGAAAGCAACCAAATGGGCATTATGCAGCACGACCCGTTCTCGTGGCAGGTGACGGACGGTGCATTCCATACGCTGGAGGAAATTTCCAGCGGCGCAAAATACATGAACAAAACACTCAACAGCTGGATCACCGGCATGAGCATCGACGAGCGCATACGCCTTGTCGATGTACTCTACGGCCTTTTGACCGCCGGCAATATTGAAAACGTATTTGACGCCGGCGACATTCAAAAGAACATCGGCGCTATCTACAACGCCGCCGTGCACCTCGACCCCGAAACGCGGTCGTTCGTTTTGCAGATCATCCGTCAGCTCGCGGGCTTTGCGTTGCATAACATCCCCACCCGAACGTCCCGGAAAACCTCAATATCCTGCCCGGCAATAAAACGCAGAATTAAATTTTCATAGAGTAAAAGCCACCGTTTGCGGCAAGCCTTGCGCTTTTCCGTTTCGGTGGCTTTTGATTTATGTTTACGAATTTGCAAGCTGGCGGCGATGAGATCCATGATCGTGATGGAATTGAGCTGCATCGTTAGCACATTCATCATGATCTTGCGGAATTTTTCAGATTCCTCTTCTGCATCATCCGTTCCCCTGTTTTCCGTTCTGCTTTATTTCACGTTTCCGCTGTTGATGCCCGCGCCTGTTCTATTAAGCGGCAGCCAGTCGAGCACCTTTTTGATGTACGTATCCCAGAATACCCAGTCGTGCTTGCCGGGGCCCTCCACATACGTGAGGTCAACACCGTTTTCGTTGAGGAAATCACGGAAATCGCGGTTTGCGGTGACGAGGCCGTCCTCCGTGCCGCAGCACAGGTACATTTTCGGTACGGGTCTGCCCTCCTCCTTCAGCTTCAAAAGCAGCGCCTTCGGGTCTTTGTCGCTGCCCTTCACCTTGTCATACTCACCGAAGATCGCCTCGTAGTAGCTGCGGCGGAATGTGAAAATCGGTGCGGAGTTGTCCGCATCCTTCCACGTATCGTGCACGAGCGCGGCGGAAAGACCGATGACACAGCCAAAGTTTTCCGCATACTTCAGGCCGTTACGGATTGCACCGTAGCCGCCCATGGAAAGACCCGCGATGAACGTATCCTCGCGTTTGTCGGAAAGCGGAAACAGCTTTCTTGTGAACTCTACAAGCTCCTTGCCGATGAACTCGCCGTACAGTTCACCGCTCTTTTCGTCGTCGAGGTAAAAGCGGTTTTCACCGGAGGGCATAATGACCGCAAGGTCGTTTGCCTCTGCCCACGCCTGAATGCGCGTGCCGTTCACCCAGTCCGTATAATTTCCGAAAATGCCGTGCAAAAGGTAAAGCGTCTTCAGTGGCTTCTGCTCTGCGTTTTCCGCCTGCGGGCCGAACTTGTCCACCGGGATGATTGCGTTGAACGTCACCGTGCGCATGAGGCATTTCGAGATAAAATTCACTTCAATAATTGCCATATCAACAACTCCGTTTCGATTTTAGTTTCGTTATATTTCATTATAATCAATAAAAACCCTTTTGTAAAGACTACTTTTATGCTATACTGTACAAAACGGTTTGAAAGCAAAGGAAGTTGAATACTATGAACAATTTTTCCGAGCGCGTGTTTCAGGTGGTGCGCGAGATTCCGCGCGGCAAGGTGACAAATTACGGCTTTGTGGCATTTGCGGCGGGCAAACCGCGGGCCTCGCGCGGTGTGGGCTTTGTGCTGCACCGCAACACGGACCCCGTAAATACGCCATGCCACCGCGTAGTGTTCAAAGACGGCTCTCTGTGCAAGGGCTACGTTTTCGGCGGCCCCGATGTACAGCGCGAAAAGCTCGAAGCCGAGGGCGTGCAGTTCCTGCCCGACGGTCGCGTAGACATGAAAGCCTGCGGCTGGTTCGGCGAAGACGAAGAATAACAAAAAAGGTGCCTGACCAAAATGATCAAGCACCTTTCGTTTTTACTTTTAAAATCAGCCGTAGTTCTTAAAGCTGACGTTAATATCGACTGCCGCGTCGATGCCCTGCACCTGCGCGTTGTCGGAATACTGCCACAGGCCGAAATTATAGTAGAATGCCGGCACGCTGCGGTATTCCGCGAGCCAGAACTCAAAATCCTTGAGCTGCTCTAAATCATAATAGTTATAGCCAAGACTGCGGTTGAAGTACACACCTGCGGTGTAGCCCGCTTTCGCGATCTTTTTGCAGAACGCCGAAGCATAACTCGTAATCTGCTCGCCCGTGGCATCTGCCGTGCGAGAGCCGTCTACGCTCGTCTGCTCCCAGTCAAAGACAACGGGGTAATCGACGGACTTATTCTGCAAAAGCTGGAGCACATAGCCCGCTTCCTCCTCCGCTTCGGTAACAGAAGTTGCCTGCGAGAAGAAGTAGATGCCCACCTTTACGCCTGCGTCCTTCGCACCGGTGTAATTATCGGCAAACTTGCTGTCTTCGTTCAGCTTGCCGCGCGTTGCACCGCGGTAGCCTGCGCGAATCATCGCGAAATCGATGCCGCTCGCTTTGACGGCTGCCCAGTCGATATCGCCCTGATAGTCGGAAACGTCGATGCCGAGGTTCGCGTTCGCGTCGTCATACGTCACAAGGCCGTTGTCATTTTTAAACTTCGACTGGTCGTATGTATTGAGCGGCACATTAAACTTCGGAATAGTGATCTCACCCTCGTAAAGATCCTGAATGACAAGCTTGCCGTCCTCCGTCACCGCGGAAGATGTGCCGTTGCCGGTGCTCTGACCGTCGGATTTCCCGCCGAACGCGGATAGGAGCGATAAAATGACCACGACCAGAATGAGCACGCCGGCCGCGCCAAGGAAAATCAAACGGCGCATTTCAAAAGAACGCGCGTCGCTATGTTTATTTGGAGCTTTATTATTCATAGTAAAATTACCTTTCATAAACGAAATCACAGCGTAAACTGCACACCGTGTTCGGATTTATTCTATTATACGCATTTTCTGTCCTTTTTTGCAAGCCATTCGGCGAATAAAGTCTGCCTTGCCAAGTATTTCCCATTGCCATCTCGCGGTCTATCGTGCCGAGTACGCGGATTTTATCGCGGCTCCACAGGGGCGCAAGCAGCTTTGTTTTGTCACCATCGCCCGTAATGCGCTCGATGACCGTTTCGGGCGGCAGCACCTCCAGTTGACGGATTACGACGCGCACATAGTCCTCAAACGTCATCGGCGTGTATGCGCCGCTTTCGTATAAGTTCGCAAGCTGCGTGCCGCGAATAACGTGCAAAAGATGAATTTTCACACCGTCCGGGCGCAGCTGTGCAAGGTCTTCGGCGGTCTTTATCATCTCCGCCTCCGTCTCGCCCGGTAATCCGTCTATGATATGCACGCAAACGCGAATATGGTTTTCGCGCAGGCGCAGAAATATCTCTCTAAATATCTCGTATTTATATCCTCTGTGAATACGCGCAGCCGTCTCATCATTACTGCTTTGCAGGCCCAGTTCCACGGTGAGGTGCGTTTTGCCGTTCAATTCTTTTAAAAGCGACAAAACATCCTCCCCGATGCAATCCGGGCGCGTGGCAATCGACACGCCGTAAACGCCGAATGCAAGCGCTTCTTCGTATAACGTCCTGAGCTTTTCAACCGGCGCGTAGGTGTTTGTGTGCGTCTGAAAATACGCGATGATTTTACTTTCCGGCGACT
>VOFB01004948.1_pt1 | contig 18634 bp, 25 predicted proteins | sample 5384141 | NCBI WGS metagenome assembly VOFB01 (sample SAMN12384721, study PRJNA508395) | human gut metagenome | isolation source: healthy gut A | host: Homo sapiens | reverse complement strand
CACCATTCCAACAGCTCTCGCGCACTCGTCACCTGCCATGGCAATATATGCTCCTACTGCCTGAAGTCCCATATGTATTCCAAGAAAATATGTTCCACCAACTGCAAACAGATACATAAATATTGCACCCATTATAACCGGGAAAAGTGCATCTCCACTGGTTTTTAATGCCTGTCCATATACAAGATTAGTCACCCTTCCGAATTCAAGAAATATATCTACTATCAGAAGTTTTACCACAAGATCTATCATCTGTGTATCATCAGTAAATATATGGACTATAAAACGTCCGGATAATGCAAATGTCACAGAAAAGCACGTTGCTGTTACAAGACCATATATCACAGCTTTCCGCGTACCCCTGTCACATTCTTCAAACTCCTTTGCTCCAATTCTCCAGCCAGTCATAATAGCATTGGCCTGAGCAAGTGCGGCTCCTATACAATACGAGAAATTTGCAATCTGTACAGCATATGAGCGGGCTGTAACATTCATTCCGACTACATCCATCTGATTCATGAATCTTACAATGAGCGTCATTGCAATGTTGTAAAGTGCTGTTTCAAGCGCAGAAGGAAAACCTATCTTAACAATCTGTGCAAGTATCTTCCTTGATGCAATACGCTCCGGACTCTGCTTTGCTTTTATAAGTACAGCTCCCATAACGGCTACAATAATAAGATTGACAACCCTCGAAATAACCGTGGCAGCAGCAACTCCCATTACTCCCCAGTTAAGCACAAACAAAAATACCGAATTAAGTATTATATTAATGAGATTTCCAACAACCGTTCCTATCAGTGAGTGCTTTGTATATCCAAACACTCTCAGATAACTGGAGTAAATAGGAATCAGTGCATTTAAAAAACATGTGCCGCCAACAATTCTAAGATATGTTTCCGCCGGCTCAAACAAAGCCGGAGCAATACTTACTATTCTAAGTATTCCACCAGAAAAAATAGCAAGAATAACAGACATCAGTATGCCCATCGCAGCATTAAACATCAGTCCCAGCTGTCTGGCCTGATAGGCAACCCCAGGTCTTCCGGCTCCGATATTTTGTGACATAACAGCGATATTTTTGTTTCTCGCTGTAAAACCAAATAAATTTGCTCGAGGTACTTCCGCAGATCAAAGGTTCCATCAAGACCGGCTGTATCGTAGTCTCGATTGCAGCCGGTCAGCCGATCGATGCGATCGAGGCAGGCTTTTGGAAAAGAGATCAAACTGGTGCGCGCCATGCCAAACACGCCTGCACTGGTCGGGGAGGCAATGAGCGCACTCTGCATCAATTCGCAGGTGACACCGGAAGAAGCTGAGGAGATCCTCTCCATTTTCAACTGCTTTGGCAAGGCAGAACTCATCCCGGAGAGCCTCATGGACGCCGTAGTGGGCGTGTCCGGTTCCTCCCTGCCTATGTCTATCTGTTTATCGAGGCAATGGCAGACGCTGCCGTTGCTGACGGCATGCCGCGGGCACAGGCTTACAAATTTGCCGCCCAGTCCGTCTACGGTGCGGCAAAATGGTCTTAGAAACCGGCTCCCATCCTGCCGTATTAAAGGATGCAGTCTGTTCCCCGGGCGGCACGACGATCGAGGCGGTTGCCGCATTAGAGCAGCACGATTTCCGCAACGCTGTCATTTCGGCACAACGCGCCTGCTCAATAAATCAAGATGAAATGAGCAAACGCAATCATAAAGGAGGTTTTCTTATGTGGGCTTACGAAAGTGTTTTTTTTTACCAAATCTATCCTCTGGGGTTCTGTGGTGCTCCTTTGAAAACGATGGTGTCTTGGAGCACCGCATCACAAAAAATAAATGACTGGATTCCGCACATCAAAAAACTTGGCGCCAATGCCATCTATTTTTCCCCGGTCCTTGATCTGACACACACGGTTACAATACCAGGGATTATACAAAGATCGATACCAGACTCGGTACGGATGAAGACTTTTGCCACAATCTGTGAAATCTTCATAAAGAAGGCATCAAGGTTGTTTTAGATGGTGTATTCAACCATGTTGGAAGAGGTTTCTGGGCATTTCAGGATGTTTTGGAGAAAAAATGGGATTCCCCGTACAAAGACTGGTTCCACATCAGTTTTGACGGTAATTCAAACTACAATGACGGTCTCTGGTATGAAGGCTGGGAAGGCAATTATGATCTTGTAAAACTGAATTTACGAAATGAAGATGTCATCCAGCATATTTTTGCAGCGATCAAAGGATGGGTAGAAGAATTTGATATCGACGGCCTGCGCCTCGACGTTGCATACTGCCTTGACCATGATTTCTTACGCCGCCTGCGCAGTTTCTGCGACAGCTTAAAACCGGACTTTTTCCTGGTCGGTGAGACATTACACGGCGATTATAACCAGTGGATGAATGATTCCATGTTACATTCTGTCACAAACTACGAGTGTTACAAGGGATTTTATTCCAGTTTTAACAGCATGAATATGTTTGAGATCAACCACTCCCTGCTGCGTCAGTTCGGACCGGAAAACTGGACACTTTATAAGAGGTAAACACCTGCTCTGCTTTGTGGACAATCACGATGTCACAAGAATCGCAAGTATTTTAACCAACGAAAACATCTGCCGCTGATCTATGGTATGCTGTTTGGTATGCCGGGTATCCCGTGCGTTTACTACGGCAGTGAATGGGGTGCAAAAGCGAGAAAAGAAGAAGGCGATCCGGCTCTGCGCGCATGTTTTGACGCACCGGAATGGAACGATCTTTCTGAGACGATCAGCCAGCTTTCCGAGATCAAAAAGAACTCGGAAGCATTAAATTACGGTTCCTTCCGCTCTGTGCTCCTGACAAACCGCCAGTGCATTTTTGAACGTAAAAGTGAACATGAGCGCATCTATGTAGCGATCAACGCGGATGAAAACAGTTTCCACGCAGATTTCGATGCCGGATGCGGCACGGCGCAGGAACTGATCACCGATACCCCGCACGACTTTGGCGGTGGAACAGACCTTCCTGGCTATTCTGTGGCAATATGGAAGATGGAACATTAATCTTTTATGCTGTATAAAAAGGACGGGAATCCGCAGTCCGGATGTCATTTTCGTGACATCCGGACTGTGCTTTCCCGTCCTTTTTCTCATTCTGCCCCCTGTGATCCGGAAATCTCCCGCATCTTTTGACTTAATATTCATTGTGATACAGCAGTCTGCCATATGCTCATAATTGACCTCGAGTTCGTAATTGACCTTGACATCAATATCATTTTCTGTCTCCTGCACATCCACACTTTTTGCGTCGATCCCGATCAGAAGGCTTCCATACGGCGTATAATAATAGGTCACATTCTTCCGGTTTTCTCAAACATCATATGTACATTCGATACACCTCTCCTGGTGATATCCATAAAATCATCATTCAGTTTGATGATATTTCCGTGTTGTCTCGGAAAATCCCTCGTTGACTTCATCATAGATGATATAATGTTTTCCATTTTTTTTATAATAACTGCCGGATGTGATCAGTTCCACGGATTCACTCTCAGTTTCCGGTGAAAACTGAAGCCCGCTGATGGTTACCAGTACTTCTTTTGTCATTCTAATCCTCATTTCCTGTTGTTTCTTTACATCAGAACTATATTATACGCTTTTCGCCTGATATTCAATACTATTTTTCATCATACAGCCCTTTTAAAATTTCAAATGACTTAAATTTTACCTGATAATCTCCGAGGCAAGTACCTGCTGATATTCATCTTCCGACAAAACTCTTTTTAGCGAACTTCTTGCATCCTCATCGATCACCTCATACATGGTATCCGAAAAGCACATGTTCGGGTACATCACACACCACCAGTTGTGTCCCTTTCCCGCTCCGATCACGATCTCAAGCGCCTCATAATTTCCCGCCGGAAATGTATACGCACCATACGTTTTTACCGGAAAATCCGTATCTGTCAGACAGATATCCACATCATAGTCATAACCTCTCTCCGCAATGACTTTCTCTGCCGTCTGCTTCATGTCCTCCATATTTTTCCGGATCACAGCCTCCGACCGGCTCCGGTCGGCTGCATCTTTTAAAAGCCCTGACATTTTGATTCCGACTGCATCACGCACGGCAAGTTTTAAATCCTGATCCGCTTTCGTATCACTGTTTGCGATCACATGAAAACGTATAATCTTTTCTGCGATGCCTTTTTGCATCTCAAGCCGCTGCTCGTACCGTAACCCGGCAATGCAGGCAATGGAAAATAAAAAACAGGGTTATGTAAAGGGAATCTTTTTTTGATTTTATGGTTGGAAATTTCATTGGAATACTCCTTTTTTCTGTTTGATAGGAGGAGTATTCCACTTATCTGGGTTTTTATACAGTGTTAAATAATCCCCTTTTCACTCACCCATATTTACCCAGTCAACCTTCACCCGGTAAATGATCTCCATATCTTTTTCATACTGCTCCGGCTGCTTCTGATAAAGCAGATACCAGTCCCTGCGCTGTCCGCCAAGTTTTTTTATAGCTGTTCGCGCAGTCGACTTCCACTTTCTGTGCAGTTTGCTGAAAATAATCTTCAAGTTCCTTTTCCAACATCTTTTTATATCCCCAGATTTTAAATTCTGACCATATTCAGACTGCAATTTCTGCCTCCATCCCGGTTTTTCATACAGGATCTCTCCGCTGCAGCTTATTTCTGCGATAATCTGTTTTTCTTTTGTCTGTGAAAAAACAACCTGATTATGCGGTGCAAACAGACGCACATCCACTCCGTCCGCAAGTGTCAGTGCGTATTCTTCCTTCTGATTCTGTGTAAAAAAAAGCAGCGCCGTCTGGCTGTCAAGCATTCCTTCCGCCTCCCCGCGTTTCCAGACATAATACTTTGTCACGGCAGGCTTTTGGTCCACTTCTTCCACATAGGGGATAAACAGGGTTTCCATTTTGTTTTCCTGCTCCTGATAAAGCATCCCGAGTGTCGGATAGGCAGTTTTTTGATCTCGGACACATTTTCAAAATAATCTTCAAGATAAGTGCCAACGGACTCTTCCATATTTTTCTGTAATTTTAATACAGCCTCTGCATCCTCTGCCACCGCAAGATAGGTGTTTCTCGGCACGTCACTCTTTTTTTTCCAGGATTTCCAGAAATGCATCCATATTTTGGGCATCTTCCAAAATTTCTGATCCAGTAAAATGACTTTCATGTGGCTGTAATCCACCATGCGGTTCCAACACTACCGGGACAAGCACCAGAAATGGTGTTCCGATATACCACAGAAATTTTTCATACAGCACGGTATTTTCTTTTCGAGTTATACAATAACACTGCCACACCAAAAACTGCTGCAAACACCGCCGCCCGCTCCCACTTTTCCACAATGCCTGTCTTTTTTTTGCATGATATAAACCATTTAATAACATTTCTGCATAAAATACTGCACTGTTTAGCAGTGCATACAGTGTAAAAACCAGATTCCAAACATAAATGCATCAGCTCGCTTTAAAAATCCACCTGTGATTTTGATCGTGCTCATCAGTGTGATCGCCGGAGTCTGCATGTCTGAGAGCGCAGCACCACCAAACACCCCAGTAAGATCAGATAAAGTCCTGCCTCTAAGCATCCGGTAAAATCAACGCAAGCCTCCCCACTTTCATCAGGCTTTCCCGCTTTCATGCAGATACCCTCCCAGAAACAAAATCAGAAAAAATAAGTGACGAACAGATAAACACATAATAACTTCCCGCAAAAAATCTCTTTTTCCGTAAAAATACAGGATTCCAGTAATCTGTTTTCACTTCATCCAGTGCGGACGCTAACATGATAAAAAGCGGTATCAGGATAAACCAGAATAGCAGTTCGTAGACACGCGCCCGCCCCTCAATCCCGCTTAACAGCCCATACCAGACAAGCCCAAGGATCAGCACCAGTACAAGATAAAAGACTCCCCCCGCAGCAGGTTGTTTAACACCGTCACAGAAAAACAGATACGCCGTATACCCTGCTAACAGCATCAGATACAGAAAATATCCCGCCTGTATGGTCTTTCCGAAAATGTCCCGCACATTTTTCCGTATATTCTGCAAAGCTGCCCTGCATATCCCCCACTGCATACATCAGAAGGCGTAAAAATAAAAGTCCAAGCACTGTTCCCACAATAATGCAGAAAATGCCGTCCCGCCCGCAGAACCCGGCGACCGCAGCCGGGATCAGAAGCGTGCCAAGTCCTAAAAGATCAAATACCAAAGGCGGAATGCCTGGCGGCCTGAAATTTTTTCGTTTGATGAAAACATAATTCCTTGTACCTTTTTATTTGGTGTTTGTTTCAAACATTCATCCTTATTTCAATTTCAGTTTCACCCGCTCCTCCCGCCTGGCGTAAATCGGACGTTTTGTCAGTTTGCGGATCGGCCATCTCCACAGGAAATCACGTTCGTCTTCATAGTCCGTCAGATCTGCCCCGACAAACGGCATCAGATATGGGATGCCAAAGCTTTTTAAATGCGCAAGATGGATCAGTACAAAGAGCAGTCCAAGCAGCATGCCAAAGTAGCCTAACCACGCACACATTCCGATAAAGAAGAACTTCAACAGACGGAATGCCGTCGCAAATTCCTCATTTGGAATTGCAAAGGAACAGAGCGCAGTAAATGAGATGACGATCACCACGATCGGACTGACAAGATTTGCCTCGACCGCCGCCTGTCCGATGATCAGTCCTCCTACAATACCGATCGTATTTCCCATGGCGCCGGGCAGACGCACGCCTGCCTCTCTTAATAGTTCAAATGAAAGTTCCATCAAAATCACCTCAACCACCGCCGGGAACGGCACACCGCTCCTCGCATCCGCAAAAGACAAAAGAAGCATCGTCGGCAGAATCTGCGTATGGAAATTTGTCACGGCAAGATAAAATCCCGGCAGAGTCATGGCAAAGAAAGATGCGACATAGCGCAAAAGCCTGCCGAAACTTGCGATTTCCCACCGGTTGTAATAATCATCGCTCGTCTTAATGAACGAATTATAATCAGTCGGCAGGATCAGCCCCACCGGGGAATTGTCAGAAAGCACAACCACCCTTCCCTCCAAAACAGCCATTGCTGCACGATCCGGCCGCTCTGTCGTCTGAAACTGTGGAAATGGGGAATACCACTTCTCCTCAGTGAGCTGTTCGATCACACCACTGTCTAACACCCCGTCGATCTCAAATCCCTCCAGCCTGTGCCCGATCTCCCGTACCAGTCCCGGATACACCAGATCCTCCATAAAAACAAGATAAACATTGGTATTCGAGCGCATACCACATTTTTTCTGCTTCACCTTGACTTTCGGGGAACGGATACGCTTTCTAATCAGCGCCGCATTCTGTTTTACCGAATCACAAAACCCCTCGTTTGAACCCCTTATGACCTTTTCAGAATCCGCCTCCGTGATCCCCATATTCGGATAACCGTCGTCCGGTATCTTTACCGCCCTGTCAAATCCGTCCACAAACAGGATCACCTCTCCGGTCAAAAGCCCGTCCACCGCATCCTCTATCGTATCAAAATAAGTTGCATCCGAAATTCCCAGCGCATTCTGCTCCAATGCCTGATAAATTTCTTCCTTCCCAAGCCCCTTTAAATACTTCAGCACCTCACTCAGTGCCGAAGTCCCCATGTCCACCGACACCTCAATAAACGTCAGATAACATGCCACATCCATCTGCCTGCCAAGCATCAATTCCTTCTTTTTAATATCATCGCACTCATGAAAAAACTCCTCCATCTGCGCGATATTCTCACTTAATCTCTTTGAAACCGCTACCTTTTCCTTCATAATATCCTCATTTCCCGGCAACTAAAAAGGATAAGCCCTACGGCTTATCCTCAAAAATTCATTTCCCTTTATTCTATGCAATTTTAACCAGATTATACAAAGCTCCCTTACTCCTGCTCTCTGATCATTTCCTTGACCGCCACAACCTGATTTTTGACATGCTTATGCATTGCTTCTGTCACACGTCCCTTATCCTTTGTCATCAATCCTTCCACGATCTCACTATGTTCCCGCATCAGTGTCGGATAATTTCTCTCATCCTTTAAATATTCCACACGGTAACGGTACATCTGCTCTCTCAAATTATTGAGCATATTGACGAGTTTTGGATTGCCGGTCGCCTGATAAATAATATCGTGAAACTGCACATCCGCAGCGGCGATCTTTTTCAAATCCTTTGATTTGGTAGATTCCTCAAACTCATGCATTGTTTCCGTCAGAGTATCTAACTGTTCCTTTGTCATCTGCTCACATGCAATCGATGCTGCAAGTTCATCTAACGCATCACGGATCTGAAGCACATCCTCCATATCCTTTTCTGTCATCTTGGCGACTTCCGCACCTTTTCTCGGAATCGTGACCGCTAAGCCCTCCTGCTCTAACATGCGGATCGCCTCACGGATCGGTGTACGGCTGACGCCTAACTTTGCAGCAAGCTGCAGTTCCATCAGACGCTCTCCGGGTTTTAACTCTCCTTTTAAAATCGCCTCACGCAGTGTGTTAAACACCACATCCCGAAGTGGCAGATACGCATCCATATTCAGCGTCAAATCGTCTGTCATAAACCTGTTTTCCTCCATTTCTTCGCTTATCTCATGTTGTTGTAAATACTGGTCAGGTAAACCTGCTTTGCCAGTCCGGATGCCTGCATCGCCTCATATGCCGCAACCGCTTTCTCCTTATCATCAAACAGTCCGAATACCGTCGGACCACTCCCCGCTCATCATAGCTCCCGCAGCTCCATGTTCCATCATATGTTCTTTGATCTCTGCGATTACCGGATAATTCGGAATCGTCACAGTTTCTAAAACATTTCCCATATCTGAGGTAATGGCTGCAAGGTCTTTTCGTCTGATGTCTTCCACCAGACGGTCAATATCCGGATGAACTGTATTTTCATCCAGCTTCAGATTCTCATATACAAACTTTGTCGATACAGAAATCTGTGGTTTTGCGATCAGTATCGGACATTTTACCATCGGTGGAAGTGCGGTAAGCTGCTCACCAATTCCTTCTGCAAGTGCGGTTCCACGCATAATGCAGTAAGGAACATCTGCACCGATCTTAACCCCACGCTGCATCAGTTCTTCTTTGGACAGTCCAAGTTCAAACATACGGTTCATACCATAAAGCACCGCTGCAGCATCTGTACTTCCACCGGCCATTCCCGCTGCGACCGGAATATACTTGTGCAGCTTCACATCGATACCGTCCCTGATCTGAAATTCATCCATCAAAGTTTTGCTGCCTTGTAGACAAGATTATTCTCATTTGTCGGCAGAAAGGACAGATTTGTCGTCATTGTAATCCCGCCTGCTGTCTTTTTCATTTCAAGACGGTCAAACAGGTGGATGGTCTGCATGACCATCTTCACTTCATGGTACCCATCCTCACGTCTGCGCACAACATCAAGCCCAAGATTTATTTTTGCAAGTGCTTTTACTGATATTTCCTTCATAATCCCCATACCATCGTCATGTATTTTCGTTGTTTTTGTATACAACATAAATTTTATCATTTTAAGGCAAAAAGGTCAATTCCATCTAAATTATTTTTTCCCGAAAAGCCGATATATTTTACAGAAGAAAAAAAGGGAAAAAATGCATGAACAAATCAGTCATTCATTTACTGGAATGGAGGAATTATTTATGACTATGAATGCAATTAACAGCGTAAATTCAACAACTAACAGCTATCAGACAGGCACAGCTTCTAAGACAGCTTCTACATCTACAGACAAAACCACAACATCTGATAAGGCAGAAACCGGTGTCGTATATGAGAAATCTTCTCAAACAGACAAGGATACCGTTACCAAAAAAACTGACTATGCAATGGTTGCAAAATTAAAAGCAGATGCTGAGCAGCGTACTTCCCAGTTACGCAGCCTGGTTGAAAAATGATGACCAAGCAGGGAACCGCAATCGCAAATGCCGATTCCATGTGGAGCTTCTTAGCAGATGGTAACTTTACCGTTGATGAGGAAACACAGAAACAGGCTCAGGCAGATATCGCTGAGGACGGCTACTGGGGTGTAGAACAGACCTCTGACCGTATCCTTGATTTTGCAAAAGCCCTTTCCGGCAACGATCCGGAAAAAGCAGATCTTCTGATCGACGCTTTCAAAAAAGGCTTTGAAGATGCAACAAAATCCTGGGGCAAAGATCTGCCGGATATTTCCCAGCGTACCTATGATGCCGTATTAGATAAATTTGACAAATGGAAAAACGGTTCTACCACCGAAGCTGCCGGAACTGAAACAGAAAATTAACATGTAAATTCTATCACATGAAAAATGCAGGAATCATATTTTATGGTTCCTGCATTTTTTTACTTTACTAAACTTCTTTGCTGCGGTAATTCCTGTATTTTGGATAATAAGTTTACCGCAGCGTGTGTAATCCAATCTATTATTTTTCTTCTAAGATTTTCTCAATACTTGCCAGTTTGACACATACCACAAAAATCTCTGCTGCTGTCGTCAGATCCTCTAAGCTTGGATAAGACGGTGCAATACGGATCACAGAATCTTTTGGATCTTTTCCATACGGGAATGGTGCACCTGCCGGAGTCATCACAACGCCTGCTTTTTTTGCTTTTGCAACAACATTCTTTGCACAGCCCTCTAAAGTCTCATAAGTGATGAAGTAGCCTCCCTTTGGTTTGTACCAGGTTCCTACGCCCAAACCGCCAAGTTCTTTGTCAAACATGTCTGTGATCATCTCGAACTTCGGACGTAAGGATGCAGCATGTTTGCGCATATGCTCTGTGATGCCGTGGATGTTCTTAAAGAAACGTACATGGCGGAGCTGGTTTACCTTATCATGACCAATGGTCTGAACCTTTAACTGTTTTTTGATATCCTCCAAGTTATTTGCGGAAGTTGCGATTGCAGCAACACCGGAACCAGGGAATGTGATCTTACTGGTGGAACAGAATTTGTATACCATATCCGGGTTTCCTGCACGCTTACACTCTGCAAGGATCTCAATCAGATGATCCTGATCGATATCATATAAATGATGTACACAGTAAGCGTTATCCCAGTAGATACGGAAATCTTTTGCTGCCGGTTTCAATCTTGCAAAACGGCGCACAGTCTCGTCAGAATAGGTAATCCCCTGTGGGTTAGAATATTTTGGTACACACCAGATACCTTTAATGCTCTCATCTTTGCTGACTAAATCTTCTACCATATCCATATCCGGACCGGTTGGCAGCATTGGTACATTAATCATTTCAATGCCAAAATATTCTGTGATGGCAAAATGTCTGTCATATCCCGGAACCGGGCATAAAAATTTTACTTTATCTAATTTGCACCATGGAGTACTACCCATAACACCATGTGTCATGGAACGTGCAATCGTATCATACATGATATTTAAACTGGAGTTGCCATAGATAATGATATTGTCCGGATTACATTCTATCATATCTCCGATAAGCACTTTCGCCTCATGGATACCATCAAGCACACCATAGTTACGGCAGTCTGTTCCGTCTTCACAGGTCATTCCGATGCGCTCAACAGCCTGTGCCGCAGCCACTGCAACCTGCAGTGCATTAGGATCAGCATTGCCTACATCCTCACTGGCACATATCATTATTCGTCTTGCTATGAATTTAATATCTTCACCTGCATACAGCATCTTGGCAAGATAATAGCTTACTGCATCAGGGTCTGAGCCTCTCATGCTCTTAATAAATGCTGATATTGTATCATAGTGGTTGTCACCCTCTTTATCATATCTTACCGAGCGCTTCTGGATACATTCCTGTGCTGTTGCAAGATCTATATGTATAACTCCATCATCTGATCTGTCTGTTGTGAGTATTCCAAGTTCAATGGCATTAAGTGCATTTCTCGCATCTCCGTTGGATATATCTGCAAGGAATTCCAGTGCATCATCGTCTATTGCTGCATTGTAGCTTCCCATGCCCTTCTTCTCATCATACACAGCACGCTTTATTATTGTCTTGATATCTTCTTTCTCTAGTGGTTTTAATTCAAATATTATTGACCTTGATATTAAAGCTCCATTTACTTCAAAGTACGGATTCTCTGTCGTTGCACCAATCAGAATGATTGTTCCATCCTCAACAAATGGAAGCAGATAATCCTGCTGTTATTAAAACGATGGATCTCGTCGATAAACAAGATCGTCTTTTTCCAAACATCCCCATGTTATTCTTCGCCTTAGCAATGACATCTTCCATGTCTTTCTTCCCGGCAGAAGTTGCATTCATCTGTAAAAATTCTGCGCTTGTGGAATTGGCAATAACCTTCGCAAGCGTTGTCTTTCCGGTTCCCGGAGGTCCATAGAGGATGATGGGCTGAGCTTATCCGCCTTGATCGCACGGTACAGTAACTTGTCCTTCCCGATGATATGCTGCTGTCCGACCATCTCATCTAAAGTCGTCGGCCGCAGACGCGATGCAAGCGGTGACTCCGTCTCTTTTTCTGTTCTCTCATATATTCGAATAAATCCATGTTTCAACCTGTCTTTCTGTTGCGTACATTTGCTCTTTTGCATTTTTCATTCTGCAATCTTGCATTTTAAAGTTTAAAAAACATTCTTTTGCAATAATTCCTGCAAATATGACAGATTCGCTTTTCAAAAATTCATTCATCTATTACCATACAGGAATTTTTCCGCTTTTGCAAGACGTAAAATTATTTTCTCTGTTCTGTATGTTTTTCCCTGAAAATCTGTCACCTTACTGTGCAAAAGCATGGACATACTTCTGAAATGTTTCTCCACGCTCCTCAAAGTTTTTAAAATAACCGTAAGATGCTGCTGCCGGTGAAAGGATACATGCGCCTCCCGGTTCGGTCATCTGTACTGCTGCTTCAACTGCCTGCTCTAAATCTTCCGCATAGACACAGTTCTCACAGTCGCCGACTTCCCCGAAAATACGTTTTCCGGATGCGTATGCACAGATAAACTGAAATTCTTTATGCTTCCTGATAAATGCGACCAGAAGATCATAATTAATTCCACGGTCCATACCCCGATCAGGACCGTCTTTGCATCCGGAATACTCATCGCCGCATTGATGGCAGCCTCCGGGATCGTTGAAATCGAATCGTCATAATATCTGACGCCCCGATAAGTTCCGACATACTGCAGGCGGTGCGGCAGTCCTTCAAAGTCTGCCATGCTCTTTAACACAGCCTCTTTTTTCGCATCAAGCAGTTCTGCCACACGCTCCACAAACTGTGCATCATACTGATTATGCTCTCCGGCAAGTTTCAATTCATAATGCACACCTTTGGGCTGATGAAGCACCGTCCTTTGCGCCTTTGTATCGATCTGCGGCACATTTTCTCCCACAAAGAAATAATCTCCGCTCTTCTGATACGCCGCAATATGGCTCTTTGCCTCAAAATATTTTTCTACTGTTCCATAATAATCAAGATGCTCCTCATAGAGGTTTAAAAAGATTGCAATGTGCGGTGACACATTCGTATGTGCAAGCTGATGGCAGGACATCTCATAAACAATGATCGTATCTTCAGTCACTTCCTCGAAATAATCAAGGCAAGGCTGTCCAATATTTCCAAGCAGTAACACCGGTCTGCCGCTGCATGCCTTCAAAACAGTATAGAGCATTGCAGACGTCGTACTTTTCCCTTTGGTTCCGGTGATTCCTATTACCTGGTCACGAAACTGCTGTAAAAATAATTCTGTCTCTGAGGTATATTTTGGATTTTCCTCATTCATCACAATGCCAGGACTTTTTATGATAAAATCATAATCATCCTCGTCGATCTCTTCTTTCTTCCCCTCAAATATATCCACGGACGCCGGTTTTACGCATCTCTGCAGAAAGTGCTCTGTCGCCTTTCCTTCTCTGCCGTAACCCCAGATCAAAATCCGTTTTCCATTCAACTCACTGATGATGTCCATCTTAATCTCCATTCCTGCCCGTTCCCCCAGGGCATCTCTATTCCTGCTGTTTATGCCCGATTCATAAAAATCCTTTAAAATCTCTAAGAAATGCTCCGGCACCTGGTTTTCGGATACCCACTCGGAAAGCATCTCATCTAACTCTCCCGGAGCCGCTTCGATCGTTTCTTTATAGTGCTCGGTTAAAAGACTCTTTCCACCGCGTGCAATAAATGTCTTTAATGCAACAAGGACTTCGCGTCTGGTTCCCACGCACTCAAACGGTTTGTTCTCCTCAATGCCTGTCAGCTCTCTAAAATCAAGATCAAGCGAATCTTTTTTCCAACAGATTTTCTCCGAAAATGTGCACCAGTTCTTCCTGTGATAAAAACGGAGTTAAAATGATATAGACAAACAGACATTTCGGGCAGTTGCAGCACCAGATTCCCTGTTTGCTTCCCGCATTACAGCTCCGGAATACTTCATGATAACTCTTACATTTTGAAAACAGCCATGCAATCTGCATCTCAGTGAGCGGACGTAAGAGACTGAAATAATGGATATCGGAATCTGTCACTTTCTTTATATATGATACAAAATCCTGCTCAAACTCAAAGCTCTTTGAATATTGATGGTTGACAAAAGAATCTTTTACCGTCGTCTCGTTTGCACTTGTCTCATTCGAAAGCACGATATAGCGGTTGCCACTCAAAAAATGCTGAAATAAAGGATGAAAATGCAACGACTGCAGAGAACGGAATGTGTCCGTTTAAATATCCCTCTGCATTAAGTTCTAAAATCTTTTTGTCGAGAATACGTTTTGCAGCGTAGTCTCCCTGTTTGTGGTCACAGACTGCAATGACATTTTTTGTGGTCGCATTGCCATTGATACTGTAAGTAGTAATCTTTTCTCCCTTTAACACCTCAAGGGAAACCACGGAATCCTTTCCACCGCCGACAGACACCAGGCATCCATCATAGGACTGTGTATCATGCAGTGGTGCGCACGCTTTGTCCTCACATTCGATCGTAACAAGATCCTCTTTTGAAACCACGATTCCATTGCGGTACATAAACTCGCCAAGTCCGTTGTAATATAACTTTTTCCACCATTTTTTCTGTTCTGCGGAAAGTGTTCCACACAAAATTTTTAACTGCTTCGGGCAGGCACATTTCCAGTAGCTGATTGTCTCTGCCATTCCAAGATGAAATGCAAGCGCCTTTAAGATTGTCTCATCCACGCGCTCCTTTGCCGGGAACTCCCACTTTGACTGAAATTCACACAGCCCCGGTATCTCAAAATGATACACGATCCGATATGCACTTTCGATATACTCTACGGAATAATCTTTATATAAAAAGAATTGTATTGATTTCTGAAATCCTCAAACTTTGACAACGTAAATCCTCCATTCCGGACGCGATACGCCCCAGACCTATTTTTTATTATATGAAATCATCATCTGCGATAAACATTATTACACAGCAGACTCTGAAATATCATAGCACACATCCTAGCAAAAGTCGATAGCGGAGGGACGCACAAACGGCGTTCACCAAAAAAGAGTGGGCATTTCGCCCACTCCCCTATACAATCATTCCATTAATTTTTTCTTTCCAAGTGTTACAGAAATCGTCTGCTCCTGATACTCACCATTCGTAGAACGCTCAATCTTCACATCAACCGTTGTACCTGCTTTATAATACTCCATTGTAGATGAAAGTTCTTCCATGGAACCAATCTGTTTTCCGTCAAACTCTGTGATGATATCACCTTTCTGGATACCTGCCTGCTCTGCTGCCGAACCTCCGGTTACCTGTGCAACATAAACACCGGATGGCATGTTATAAGTTTTTGCAACATCATCTGTTACATCGACACCTGCGATACCAAGGTATGCGCTGTCAGACTCATCTACTTTTTCTTTCGTGATCAGATCATTGATAATCGGTGCTGCTGTATTGATCGGGATTGCATATCCAATACCCTCTACGGAAGTATCGGAATATTTACAGAGTTGATACCGATAACCTCACCGTTTGCACTGAGTAATGCACCACCACTGTTACCAGGGTTGATTGCTGCATCTGTCTGGATCAGATCTGCAGTATAGCTTGTGTCACTCTCTGAATCACTGACAGATACCTGACGGTTCAATGCACTGATATAACCAACGGTTACAGACTGTCCATAACCAAGTGCGTTACCGATTGCGATACAGGAATTACCAGCTTTTAAGCTGTCAGAATCACCAAGTGTGGCTACTTTAATATTATTCATCGTATCACTTTCAATGCTGCTTAACGCTACACGGATGACTGCAAGATCTGTAGAAGGATCTGTTCCTTTTACCTCTGCGCTGACTGTTGACTCATCATTAAATGTAACTGTCAGACTGTTTGCACCGTTTACTACGTGATTATTCGTTGCAACATAAAGATAATTATCATCCTGACTTACGATGATACCGGATCCACAGCTTGTGCTCTCATAAGTCTGTGGCATACCGCCCCAGAAACTCTGGTATTCGGTCTCGCTCACATTTGTGATTGCCACGATGGACGGCATTACGGATGATACGATGTCAGATACATCCGTTGCTACATAATTCGACGATGTGGAAGTTGCCTCCACCTTGTTGTCTGCTTTGGTCAGTGCATTCTGACTGCCGCTGTCTGATACTGCGGTTTCATCATTGCCAAATGCCTTGGACGATACAAGATGTACACCCTCAAATGCAGTGCCTGATACCAGTCCAAAGACTAACGCGATGGCTGCGCATTTTGCAAGTTTCGTTCCAAATCCACCCGGTTTTCTTTCTCTCTTTTTCTTTTGTTTTTTACCAGTCGTCTGTGCGTTCTGATAAAATGCACCGTTGGTATTCTGATATCCACCATTCTGGTAAGCACCGTTCTGCTGATATCCTGTGTTCTGGTATGTGCCATTCTGATATGCACTGCCCTGCTGATATCCTGCGTTTTGTGAATAAGAATTTGTGTTCTGATAAGAATTGTTGTACTGGTTTACGTTTCCTTCATTTGCATGTTCTGTCTGCTGATTGCTCTGGCTGCCGTTATTGTATGAATAGAAGGAATCCGAAGACCCATTCTGATTGTTGTTGTTATAATTGTTACCATCCATAACGATTTCTCCTTTCGTATTCGGAATTTCTTTTCCTTTTCTGATTATGAGTGTACAGAGAAATTGTGTTCTATTTGTGACAAAACAATCAAAAATTATGTTTTCTTCTCAAATATAATTGATAACCTGATATAGCAGATTCCAAACGCCAAGACCTGCCACGATAGAATAATACAGATCTCCATTTCTTACCCGGCATTTTAAATGCCAGAACCAATATAATAAACATACACATCCAATCCGTCAGATAATAAACGCGCGCACCGGACGCATAGATCGTCGGTGAAAATGCATGATCGCCTCACTTGCAATTCCGCCAAGCCACACCAGCATAAGGACTACGTTATGTTTTGAAACTTTCCATATCAAGATACAGGTAAACAAAAGTGCCGCGATCCACCAGCACATTGCAAACCAGTTTGCCGCCTGCATCTCTTCGATCCGCGGTACCTGCTCCAGCCGTACTGTAATATCTGCGATATGAAGACCACAGTCTGAAAACACCTTGATTCCGGCAAACGGCAGTAATGCAGCTGCAGAAAACAGTCCTGCAGCCGTCATACATGCCACATCTGATGCTTTTCTTTCATTTTTACATATAATATGCAGGATTCCCGCCAGCCAGATTCCAAACAACAACAGACGGTTTTCATTTGCAAAAGAAGAAACCAGCCATTGAACTGTAACAAAAAGATGCTCCCAAAAAGAAAGTTCTCATACTGCGGCATCCAGTTCTGTACTTCCGATGCAACACGGATATCATTTCCCGGTGCTAAAAAACAGAATCACAAACGCCACGACCGTCACTGCTGTCTGTATGATAAGAAGAATGGTTCTTTGCTTTTCATGCTTTCTCAGTATCACCACCAGTACCGCCAGCACCTCAAACGTCACAAGCACCGCCGCCATCTGTTCGATCGACATACTTGCGAGAACTGCGCAGGGAATGGAATAAAAAAAAATGCCAGGTATTATGATCCCCTGAACCACCATCTCCCGTGTCAAATACAATATCTGCAACCGGAACCAGTGCCCAGATCCCACAGGTAAATGACCATGTATAAAAAATGGAACCGTTGATCCAGATTGCCGCATATCCAACGGTCATAATCGCCATCAGAAGATAACCGCTTACTACTGCAACCGACTCGCCCGGCAGAAAATTTTTGTCCGGATACCCGCTGCTTTTCTGCCAGTTTCAACACGCCGCATGGAAGAAGCACAAGCATCATGGCATTTACGATACTCCAGAACCAGATTCCCAGTGAAAATGCAATGTACACCATTGCTTCCCCGATCCCTGCCGACCCGTCTGATAGCGCCAGCTTAAATACTCGAAAAAATCCCATTTCATGTGTATACTGATAAAAAAAGGCATCGTCGCCATCGGAATATCCCACCTGTGTCAACAGGAGGAATGCTCGAAAAACATCAATGCCCAAAATAAAACTTTTTTTTAGAAGTCTCATAATTACCTATTCCCGTCTGATACTTTCCTGATTCCAAACGTTTCCAGTACTCCGACTCATCGTACAATTTTTTAAGATCTGTTTCCTGCTCAGCTTTTATAGCAATACGTAACTGAACGAAGTGTACCGA
>VOFB01004588.1_pt1 | contig 18641 bp, 32 predicted proteins | sample 5384141 | NCBI WGS metagenome assembly VOFB01 (sample SAMN12384721, study PRJNA508395) | human gut metagenome | isolation source: healthy gut A | host: Homo sapiens | reverse complement strand
ACAGTGAAACGGTCATTGATGCAGAATTTAAAGCACAGCCTATGGATAAAGAGGGTACTTTAATTTTGTACGAAGAAGATATGGACACAGAATAAAAACAGGCACACAGGCGGCCAGGGAGTAGACACCCAGGCCGCATTTTTGGATAAGGAGATAAAAGCATGGCAGTAAAAGAATTTAATTGCAACAAACTGAAAAGAACATTTTGGCCGTTCACTTTAAAAGACAAGGTGGGAGAAAACGGGAAGTCCTGGAAAAAGGAAAGAAAATTGTGGTGCGAATGCCACAAAACAGGTATTTGAAGCAATCAAAGACCTGGAAGAAATGGACGAGGAAAACGCCAAAATTGAAGATACAGACAGCATTTACAGATTGTTGGCGGCGGTGCTTAACAACAATATGGGAAAGGTGCCTGTAAAGGCAGAAGATGTGGAAGATTATGACATTGAAGAATGCACCGCAATTCTGAAAGCCTATATGGAATTTGTGGACGAACTTAAAACGGACCCAAACTAAAATGCCCTTTTTATCCAAGGCAGGATAAAGGGGATGAAATACCATACACGCTACACCAGGCCGGAAAAGTTGGTAATGGATTATTGCCATATTGACATTTACGAAGTACAGGAAATGGAAATTGACGTGTATTTGTTTTTATGCGTGAAGCAATGATTTTGAAAATTCCAAGACCGAAGAGGGACGGGAGTATTTAAAGAATTGTTGGCGTTTGGAGCAGGAAAAACCAGACCGTGAGGGATTGCGGAAAAACTTTAAGAAGAAAGGGGGGTTAAACGGTGGCAAATAGTAAAATCCGAGGTATAACCATTGAAATTGGCGGAGATACAACAAAATTGGATAAGGCCCTGGGCAGTGTCGATAAAAAATAAAAGGGACACAGGTAGAGTTAAGAGAAGTAAATAAACTTTTAAAAAGTAGACCCGACCAATACGGAAATGTTAGCACAAAAACAAGCACTTTTGACGGACGCTATTTCAGAAACCAAAGAAAAATTGGACATTCTGAAAAATGCAGAAAGCCAAGTGCAGGCACAATTCGCACGGGGCGAGATTTCCGAAGAACAGTACAAGGCACTGACAAGAGAAATTGGAAGAACGGAAGTTGAACTGGCAAACTTAGAGGAAGCAGCAAAACAGACGGACAACGCAATTGAGCAGTTGGGGAATGCTGCCGAACTTTCCGGCGAAGAACTGAAAGAAGCACAGGAAAAGGCCGGAGCCTTTAAAGATAAACTGGACGGAATGGCGGGCACGGCAGTAACAGCGGCAAAAGCGTTGGGTGCCGGGTTCGTGGCAGCCGCTACATATGCAACGAAGTTTGAAACGGATTGTGACAAAGCCCTAAACACTGTAATCACACAGACCGGGGCGGCGGATGCGGAAGTTGAGGGGTTGGAAGAAACCCTTTTAAGCATTTACAAGGACAATTTCGGCGAGGATATAAACGATATTGCAACGGCCATGTCAGCGGTGAAGCAGCAGACAGGGCAGACCGGGGAAGAACTGAAAAACACCACGGAACACGCCATTTTAATGCGTGATACCTTTGATATAGACGTAAACGAAAGCATCCGGGGCGTAAATGCTATGATGAAACAGTTTGGCATTTCCGCAGATGAAGCATACATACAACCTTTTTGGCACAGGGGGCACAAAAGGATTAAACCAGAACGGGGATTTGGCCGACCAGTTGGCAGAATATTCCGTTTATTATGCTGATTTGGGACTTTCTGCCGAGGACGCTTTTAATATGATTGCCAACGGAGCAAAAAACGGTACATTCAGGTGGATTACTTAAATGATGCCGTGAAAGAGTTTGGCATAAGAGTGAAAGACGGAACGGCAGATGACGCATTTAAAACCCTGGGGTTAAATGTTGACGATTTAAAAACAAAGTTTGCACAGGGGAGAGGGTGCAAAGGAAGCGTTCAGATTGTAAATACGGCCCTTTTCTCATGTGATAATGAAGTGCAAAAAACCTTTTGGGCGTGGCACTGTACGGAACCAAGTGGGAAGATTTGGGAGAAGATGCCGTGCGTGCCCTGGTAAATACACAGGGAGAGATTACCGCAACCAATGACGCACTGGGAACGATAAATGAAACAAAATATGATGACCTGGGAAACCAGATTGAGGATTTAGGGCGGAATATCAAGGTTGACCTTATAAAACCCGTTGGCGAAGAATTAAAGCCAGTTATCAGCGAGGTAATAGGAGAGGTAAAAAGCAAAATCCCAGAAGTAAAAACCATTGTGCTTGCAGTTGTCAGTAAAGTAAAAGAATTTATTTCTTTTCTGGCAAAAAACAGTCCAACCATTATTTCTATTATTGCCGGAATTGCCGCCGGGATGTTGGCATGGAATGTGGTAACTATGATACAAGGGCTAATATCCGCATTTAAGGTGTGGAAAACCACCACAGAGGGATTGACGATTGCACAAAAATTATTAAACACCGCAATGGCGGCCAATCCAATGGGATTGTAATAACGGTGGTTTCTGCATTAGTGACCGCATTGGTTACACTTTTTGCAACGAATGAGGATTTCAGAAACAAGGTAATTGCAGTATGGGGAGCTGTAAAAGAAACGGCGGTCAAGGTATTTGGAGCCATAGCGGATTTTTTTTTTGACCGTAACAATTCCAAACGCATTTAACAGTTTCATAAATTTTGTGAAATCGAACTGGCAAGCACTACTTTTATTTATAGTAAACCCGTTTGCCGGGGCGTTCAAATTGATTTATGACAATTGTGCTACTTTTCGTGAATTTGTGGACAATTTTGTGGCGAATGTGAAGCAATTTTTCCAAAATTTATGGGACGGGCTTGTTGCGATATTTCAAAATGTGGGTCAGTGGTTCACTGACAGATTTACAGAAGCATACAACGGAGTGACAGGCGTGTTTGCATCCATAGGGCAGTGGTTTGGTGCCAGGTGGCAGGACATCAAAAATGCCCTGGCGTTGGTAGCAACCTGGTTTTTAACCATGTTCACAAATGCCTATACCAATGTAACCAATGTATTTGCATCCATAGGGCAGTGGTTCGGTGCCAGGTGGCAGGACATTAAAAATGCCCTGGCGTTGGTGGCAACCTGGTTCCTTACTATGTTTACAAACGCATACAATAACGTGACCCGTGTATTTGCGGCAATCGGCTCCTGGTTCGGTGCTAGGTGGCAGGACATTAAAAATGCCCTGGCGTTGGTGGCAACCTGGTTCCTTACTATGTTTACAAACGCATACAATAACGTGACCCGTGTATTTGCGGCAATCGGTTCCTGGTTCGGTGCCAGGTGGACAGAAATTAAAACCGCACTGGCAGCAGTGCCGCAGTGGTTTGGCACGCAGTTTCAGAACGCATGGACCAATATTAAAAACGCCTTTGCAAATGTGACTTCTTTCTTTTCTGGTTTATGGGATAAGATAAAAGGCTGTTTTGTGGATGTTGGCGTAAAAATTGGTTCAGCGGTAGGGGATGCCTTTAAATCGGCAATCAATTCCTGTCTTGCCACAATAGAGGGCGTTGTAAATAAGTTTATCCGCATGATAAATGGAGTAATTGGAATTATCAATGAAATACCAGGAGTTTCCCTAGGAAGTATCGGGGAATTATCATTGCCACGTTTGGCAAAGGGCGGAGTGTTGCGAGAGGGAACGGCAATGGTAGCAGAAGCCGGACCGGAACTTTTAAGCATGGTAAACGGAAAGGCAGTTGTAACGCCGCTGACAGGTTCAGCCAGAAACCGAAGTCTGGAAAACACAGGAAGCGGAAAGGGCGGATATAGCCAGACAATCAATATTTCAAGTCCTAAAGCCTTATCCCCTTATGAAGTAGCAAGACAAACGAGAATACAGACAAGAAGCATGATTTTAGCAGTACAAAGGGGGGTAAATGAAGTGTCAGACATTAAAGTGATATGCACAAGTGACAAAAACGTGTCCATAACCTTTACCTGGGACGAGTTTACCCCGTTCCACCTGGTAGACATAGAGGGATTTACGGAATAGAAGCCAATGTGGTAACAAGTGAGAACACAACCACGGACGGAAGTACATACCAAGGGAGCCACAGCAAAGGAAAGAAATATTGTACTGACCGTGGAAATGGATGGGAATTACAGAGAAAACAGAAATCTTTTTTACAGGACATTCCTATTAAAAGGACAGGGAATATGCAGTACATAGAGGACGGAGAAGCCAAAACCATTGAATATGAGGTGGAAAGCATCATACCGGGTGCAACAACGGGCGTTGTAAGAGATTACACCATTTCATTGAAGTGTACAGACCCGTATTTTAAAGACCTGGCAGATATTGAAGTGGTAATGGCTTCATGGGTAAGTGATTTTATTTTCCGGCGTGTTTCCCGGAAGAGGGTCGCATATTTGGGCACAGAGAAGCGGACCTGGTAAAAGAAATTGAAAATGACAGCGGAGCCGACAACATAGGTATTGTGGTAATCTTCCGGGCAGACGGAGCCGTGAAGAACCCGGCAATATATCATGCAGAAAGCGGAGAATTTACAAAGGTTGGATATTTGGACAATGATTTTACTATGGCATCCGGCCAGTATGTCATCATAAATACATACACAGGAAAGAAAAATGTATATCTTTTGGACGGAGTGACCCAGGCGGAAATTGAGAGTTACAAAAACGCCTATGGCGTAATTGACTGGGACACGGTAATTGAAAAGTTCGGAACTGTTATAAATGAATACCTAGACGAGGACGGGGACTTTATACAGTTACAGGACGGAACAAATACGTTGACCTACTCAGCGGACGAGGGAACCAATTACCTTTCTGTTTCCGTGTATTACAGAATTTCTTATTTGGGGTGTGATGATATGGAAATACACGTTTATGACAGGAATTTGCGGCGTTTAGGCCATATTGAAAATCACACATCCCTACAATGGCACCGCAAATATTATGAGTGCGGAACATTTGAACTTCATTGCCCAGTAACAGCGGACAATTTAAGGCTTTTACAGCCGGGGAATATTATCACAAAGGGAGATAACAAGGCGGAAGCCGCCGTGATAAGAGGGGACCAGGCAGAGGAAGAAAGCACCCTTTGTAAATGAAATAACCAAAACGGGTATTTTTTTACCAATATATCTGGGGATAGGCTGACCGGGCCGTTATTCAATTTTAGCGGAACGGTAGAAGATGCCATGCACTACATGATAAACCGTATGGAAAAAATACCGCTTTTGCAGATTGAGCAGATACGGAGGACACAACCAAAAAGTGCAGTTCAGGCCACTTATAAAAATGTACTGGAATATATTATAAAAATGGCGAAGTATGCGGAAATAGGTTTCAGAGTGGTGCCGGATTTTAAGAAAAAGACCATGACGTTTGAAACCTACAAAGGCATAGACAGAACCCAGGCACAAGGGAAAAACCCAAGGGTTATTTTTTTCTGAAAGTTACGATAATCTGAACCAGGCAAAGCATAATTACAGTGACGCAAACCATGAAAACAAAGGTTATTGTGGGCGGTGCCGGAGGGGCAAACCGTGTATATGTGACAGTAGGCGGCGGAACCGGGTTTGATTTACGGGAAGTGTTTTTGGATGCCAAGGACATAAACAAAGACGAACTGACAGAAAAGAATACCTGGAAGCATTGCGGACCAGGGGACAAGAATATTTGAAAGAAAATAAGATTTTTGAAAACTTTGAAGCAGAAGCAGAAGCGGACGTTAATTTTATTTACGGAAAAGATTATGACCTGGGGGATGTTGTGACGGTAAAGAAGAAAAAAGTGGAACACTACACAAAAACCTAAGAATTTCGGAACTTTGCGAGGTTTACGAATACGGCGGAATGTATGTGTGCCTACTTTTGGGGATGCCCTACCCACCACAATAAAATGGGACGAATAAACGGAAAGGAGAGAAAAGACCATGGCAGTTAGAGGATTTTTTACAATGCCACAGACCTAAATGATAAAGAGCATATGTACAACGGCCAGGATATGAACGAGGACAAAGCCCCGTTCTATAAAGAGGGTGTGGCGTATGGACATTTACAGGTCACGGCAGCAGGCGGAAGCATGGAAGTGGTGGTGGACGGCGGCACCCGGACAGGGTACGCATACATCAATTTGCACACCATACACAATACGGCACCGCTGACCCTCACGTTAAGCCAGGCAAGCGGTACACTTCCGAGGATTGACCGCATGGTGTTAAGGAATGACGAAACAGAAAGAAAACCAAGCATTTATGGTTTAGAGGGGCTTTTTCAAGCAATCCGCAGGCCCCGGAAGTTTTAAACAATGATGTTATCCAGGAAAAGAGCCTGGCACGCATTTATATTCCGGCAGGAGCCGTGGAGATTACACAGGCAAACATAACAGATGAAAGGCCGGATGATACCGTGTGCGGCTTCATTGGTTCCCAGTTTGAAGAATTGGACTTTTCACAGTGGAACGCCCAGTTTAGCAAATGGTTTTCAGAAGAGAAAAAGGCAATGGAAAAAAAAGACCACGCCAATTTTGTAAAACAGTATGAAAATCTGACGCAAGGGTTTATGGATGAACAGGCAGCAGAATGGAACAAATGGTTTGAAGAAAAGAAAACAGAACTTGCCTAGGGGATGTGGCCGGGAAATTACAGTTGCAGATTGATGATTTAAAAACCAAAGTTCACAACATGGCGTACAAAGTGTACATGGAATATTTTTTGGAGAGTATCACAACGCCCGTTACCATTACCCTTACAAATACCACAACGGGGACCGTACAGACGGCAGAGGTTACGAAAAGCGGAATTGGATTTTATGTTACTGAAGCCGGGGAATACACCGTGGAAAGCAACATGGAAAGCGTTATGGCGATACCAAAGAAATTCAAGGCAGACAATACGGACCTTATGCACACCATAACCATTGCTTTGCGTGAGGGAACAAACATGGCTTATAGGAAACTATATTGGCACCTATTTATTAAAAGAAAGTGAGGAAAAGAGAAGATGAAAGGATTTCCAAAAGTAATCAAAACAAAAATCAGACCTGGTAAACACGTTCAAATTGGTAAAAAAGCGTGGCCGACTGGAAAAAGAAGATTGGTTGGCAGCAGTTGAAAAACTGGAAAATCAGAACTGGATTATGTGTCCGGTCATTGAATTATCAGAGGATAGAAAGACCGTAACCATTATGTATTGTGCAGAGGTAGAAGAGGGGCAGAAAATTAAAAATGGGGCAGTATATCCGACTGTACAGGGAATTAAAATCGTACATATCAATAAAGACACGGGAGAAGAACAGACAGCGGCAGAAAACCTGGAAACAGGACAGAACAATGATATTGTCCACACCGTTCTTTCTATTTCAAAGGCACTGAACATGGGCAGCACAGAAATTGGCATCCCGGCAGAAGTGACATTTTATGACCGCCTGGGCATCACAGAAGAGGAAGTGGAAGCAATGAAAGGAGAGTTGGCATAATGAGCAGATTATTTATTTATGATGAAAACATGGTAGATGAAAGGGCAAAAATCACAGTTGCCAAAATGGCCGCCGTTTCTGACATTGTAGCCCCGAAAAACAGTATATACAGTACACCAATAAGGGGAAGTTACTGTATTGGCCGGATGCGTCATTGCCGTGGGAGAAAACGCAGTATTTAAGACAGTAGAAAAAGCATTAACAAAAGCAAACTTGGACCAGGGGGCAGATTTTGAACATGGAAAGGATTATTATATCTATATTTGCGACCCAGGAACAAACAGTCAGGATGAAGTTTATTTGATTTCCTTAAATTCCACATTCCCGGACGGGGAAACCTGGGACGATACCAATACAAGGAAAATTGGAGGATTCCACTATGGAAGAGTGCGTAATACAGACGAACACGGAAGAGCCATAAACACTTCCGGGTCCGTAAGGGGAAGCGGTTGGGAAAAGTAATACCCGTGTGGATATTCTGCCAAATTCCGTATGGACAACAAAACACCGTCCAAAATGCGACCCGTCCGGCATGGTCTACCTGGGAAATGCGTTATGGGGGGGACATTTACCTTTCCAGTGATGACGGAGCCAACGGCTTACAGTCCGTGTATAATAGCACACCGATTACAGGAACCGAGGGACTTAACTGGTATATTGCCGGAGAACGTGCAAGACGTGTAGGAAAAAGGCTGCCGGATTACATGGAATTTACAGTGGCAGCAGACGGAAGCCCACAGGGCCTTGACAATTCAATGCAAATGGGTGGACAGCGAAAACCAATAAGGCCAGAACGGCAGTGGGAAAATTGCAAATGCTGTCAGTGCATTAAATATTTGCGACCTGGTGGGAAATGTCTGGAAGTGGTTGAATGAGTTGATGCATGACCCAACGGCGGCATCTGGTGCCTGGTATGATGTATTTGGCGGCGGTTACGGTCAAGCGTGGATGTATTCAAGCACTGGCTTGCACGCCCTCATTGGCGGCGGCTTTTGGAGCGACGGCGTGTATTGCGGTTCACGGGCCGTCAATTGCAGCGCTTACCCGTGGATCGTGTACACGAGCGTTGGCGTGTGGTGCGTGTGTGACAGTCTGTAATCCCGTTGGGGTGGGCGAAAGCCCAACCCCAACATGGAAAGGAAATGAATAATGGCGGCAGAAAAGAAACCAGAAAAACAAATTGATGCCTATATGGAAAGTATGAAAGCATACCAAAAGACATATGAATTTCTTTTTATATATTTATCCAATATTGGCACAATTTCCAAAGTTTGAAAAGTTCGCATTGCAGACGCAGATTAAGACGGCCATATTTGAAATGTTAAAGGATTTAATCCGTTTCAAGAAAACAGGAACAAAAAGCCACCTATATGCGGCGGATATAGAGTTGCAGTTTATAAAAACCCTGGTGCGGCTTTCTTATGATTTGAATTTGCAGGAATGAATTATAAAGCAATGAGCAAACACCGTTATGAGGTCATAAGCAGACACATAACAGCAATAGGAAGTACGCTAAACGGAATAATTGAAGCGGTAAAGGCCAGAACATGGAAGCCGGATAAATAAGAAATATGGGGAAACTGTTAATTCGCACCGGGCCTTTCCTGGCTTGCACGCCCTCATTGGCGGCGGCAATTGGAACAACGGCGTGTATTGCGGTTCACGGGCCGTCAATTGCAACAATTACCCGTGGAACGTGAACACGAACATTGGCGTGTGGTGCGTGTGTGACTAATCAGTATATTACAGGCACAGAAACATTATTTGTTACTGGCAAAGATTTATCTATTTTTTGATAAGTCAGACGGTTTTCCGTTCCGGGACACACCTGGACAAAATAACAAAGGCACCGCCTTTTAGTAAAATAGTATTTGAAAATTGGTAGGGCAATTATGAAAACAGTAAAGGGACTACATGAGAAAATGCACACCTTTTGACAATGCCAATACTTCTTTTAGAAAGGCCGCAAAATGCAAGCGGTACAGCAAAGAAGTATTGGCTTTTTTATGTCAAAGGAAGAGGAACTTTTGAGAGCGTGCGAGGAAGTGAAAAACCTTACATACACCCAGGGAGCATACACCATATTTAAAGTGTGGGAACCGAAAGAAAGGTTAATCATGGCACTGCCGTTTTATGACAGAGTAGTGCAGCACATGATTGTAAATATCATAGGGCCAGTATTTGAACAGGGATTTTATTATCACTCTTATGCTTGCCGTGAGGGAAAGGGGATGCACGCAGCAAGTGAACAGTTATCACAATGGATGTATGAATTGATGATAAAAGAGGGATTGCGGCTTTATGGATTTAAAGGGGATATACACAAATATTTTGCATCAATTCCACACGATAAATTAAAAGAAGAAAACAGGCGATACATAGGGGACAAGAAAGCCCTGTATTTAATGGATGGTATTATTGATAAAAACGGAATACTGCCGGACGGTGTAGGAATACCAGTTGGAAATCTTACAAGCCAGTTATTTGCCAATGTATATGGGAATAAACTGGACAAGTTTGTGAAGCATACCTTACACGCAAAGTATTACATCAGATATATGGATGATTTTATAATACTTTCCGCAGACCTGGAACAGTTGAAAGAATGGCGGAAACGGATAGAAGAATTTTAGAAAAAGAAATGGAGTTACAAATAAATCCCAAAAGTACCATTTTATATGCCGGAAACGGGATTGATTTTTGCGGATATATCCACCACCGGAATATAAAAGGTTCGCAAAGCATCCGTGCGGAAGTTAAAGAAGAACGTAAAACAATTAGAAGCCGGGGAATTGGAACGTGTAGAGTTTGAAAAAAATATCAAAGCAGATTAGGACATATGGGACACGCTGACACCTACCACCTTACAAAGGCCATTGAATATGAATTGTTATTCTGGGAATGGGAACAAACGGAAAGCGGCATTGCAATTCCGGCATAGCGTGAAGAAATAACCGGGTCAGAATTTGAACACGGCAAGGGGTATGATGCACATAAGGGCAAAAAAAGAAAGGAGAGGACAACAAAATGGATTTACAAACACTTTTTGCTTGCTATGAGCATCCCAAGCGGTGTGACCGCTTTTTGTTTTTGGCTTGTCGAAGAAAAGATGAAAAGAGAAAGGCGAGAACAGGAAGAAAAAGAAAAAAGTGCGGCAGAAAAGTGAAGTCTTATTGATTAAAAGTGTTATGGCTTCCATAGCCCTGGGAGAAGCGGCAGCCACCGCACTGAAAAACGGACACGCAAACGGGGAAACAGAAGCCGCCCTGGAATACGCCCGGAAAATTAAGCATGAGCAAAAGGACTTCTTAACAGAACAGGGCATAAAAAGGACTTTATGAGTAACAGCAGACAAGCGGAAAGGAGAAAAGCACAATGAAAAAAAATTGATTGGGTAAGAAAGTTGACAAGCCGGAAGTTATGGACGGCGGTTGCATCCTTTGTTTCCATGATGATTGTTGCGACTGGCGGAGCAGAGAACACCGCCACACAGGTAACGGCACTCATTATGGCCGGGGCATCCGTTGTGGCCTATATCATTGGCGAGGGGCTTACAGACCAGGCAAACGCCGGAGTGGAAACAACGGTGGAAGTGACAGAAGAGGAAGCGTAAGGGTATGGAAAAACAGGAATTTATAAAACAAATTGCCGGATATGTGAAAAAGTATGCTGCCGGGTACGGGATTAAAGTACATAGCCCTATTATTGCCCAGGCAATACTTGAAAGCGGTTGGGGAGAAAGCAAACTGGCCGCCGTGTACCATAATTATTTTGGACTGAAATGTGGGACAAAATGGACCGGCAAGAGCGTAAACCTTAAAACCATGGAAGAATACACGCCGGGAACCCTTACACAAATTAAGGATAATTTCCGGGTGTATGACAACATGGAAGAGGGTGTGAAAGGATATTTTGAATTTATCCAGTTAAAACGCTATCAGAATTTGAAAGGCATCACGGACCCGGAAGAATACCTTAAAACCATTAAGGCGGACGGGTACGCAACAAGCAGCAAATACGTTGAAAATACCATGAGGATTGTTACACAGTACAATCTGCAAAAGTACGATACGAAAGGAGAAGAGAGCATGGCAAAAAAGCAAGTGCCGTATTAAGCCAGGCAAGGGCCTGGATTGGAAGAAAAGAAGCAAATGGAACGCACAGGGAAATCATTGATGTGTACAATGCCCACAGACCGCTTGCAAGAGGGTACAAAGTAAAATACACAGATGCGTGGTGTGCAACCTTTGTTTCTGCCGTAGCCATTAAATGTGGACTGACAAGCATTATTCCAACGGAATGCGGTTGCGGACAGATGATTGAATTATTCAAGAAACTGGGAGAATGGCAGGAAAGTGATAGCAGAACGCCGAAGCCTGGGGACGTTGTATTTTACGACTGGGACGATACGGGAACCGGGGACAATACCGGGTGGCCGGACCATGTGGGCATTGTGGAGAGCGTAAGCGGCGGCAGCATTACAATTATTGAGGGAAACAAGAACAATGCCGTGGAACGCCGCACGCTTTCCGTAAATGCCCGTTACATCCGTGGGTATGGTGTGCCGAAGTATGACAGCGAAGCAGGAACCGGGACCACACAGCCTGGAAAGAGCGTTGTAGAGGTAGCCAAAGAAGTAATTGCCGGGAAGTGGGGAAACAACCCACAGAGAAAAAGAACGCCTGGAAGCCGCCGGGTATGATTACCAGACGGTGCAGAACCAGGTAAATGCGATACTGAACGGCAATGCAAAACCACAGAAGAGCGTTGCAGAGGTAGCCAAAGAAGTAATTGCCGGGAAGTGGGGAAACAACCCACAGAGAAAAAACGAACGCCTGAAGCCGCCGGGTATGATTACCAGGCAGTACAGAACAAAGTAAATCAGTTATTGAAATAAAAAGAAACACTTCCTAAAGGTCAAAGGAAAAAGAATATGTCACACAGGGCACGTCAATAAAAGGCGTGCCCTATTATAATGCTATGCGTCCAATAATTCTTCATAGGAAGTAGATAGAACATCACGAATGCCACGCAACTGGGAAAGTTGTATGTGCTGAATACCACGTTCTATTTTTACCAAGGCTTCCCGTGTGATTTCAATATCAAGTAATTGTAATTCACGCACTAAGGCGGTTTGCCCCATGTGGCGAGATTTGCGTATTCGCCGTATATTGCGGCCAATTGTATTGTTTTCATCTTCTTTTATTTTGACTTGAAACATTTACGGCCCCTTTCTGGACTAATACCAGTCCTTTTACTTTATTTTAGGGGCATGGGTGTGATATAATGGGACTAATACCAGTCCAGTTTTTTAATTGACGTTAGATGACAGGGTATAAAAACGATAAAGGAGAATAGGCCATGGGACTTTTTGGAAAGAAAAAAAAGCAAAAGAGCAGAAACCAATTGAAGAGGTTATGGCACAAAATGTTTTCGGAAAAACACTGATGCCAGGAGAAAAGATTGATTATTGCATCATCCAGGGTAAAGGCCAGGCGGAAAAAATTAGTTTTTTCAACGGCAGTATTGGCAACAACAGAAAAGAGGTGCCTTTATTTTGAGCAGGACGGAAACCAAACAAAAACGGAAACGCTTATGTATGACAAGATTGTTGCCATATCCCAAAATACAGGGTTTGAAAAGAAAATGGGAAACTATATTGAATAACAATTACAACGGCAGACGGAAAAGACAGAATTGTGCGTTGTGTAAGCAATGAAGCAAACCAGGCAAAAATAAATGAAATCATTTTCGTAATAGAAAGTAGAAGATAAAAGAACCCCCAATATGCAAAAAAAACAGTGTATTGGGGTTAAATAATTTTATTAAAATATGTCGTAATATGTATTGACATATGCCGACATATGCGGTATAATAAAGACAATTAAGGAAGAACCTTAACAAATACATGGGCAAGCATAGAAAGGAGATAACATGGAAGAGAACATGACAGATAAGCAAATGGAAGTCATTTTAAATCTGGTAGCCGACAAGTTCAGTAATTGCAAGAACATGGAAGAGGTTGCCAAGGCCGTGCAGGAAGTCAGAAACATGGCAAAAAAGAAAAGCCTAACGAATAGGCTTTAGGGGTTCAGAAAGGGCGGTGGACTTGCCAAAGCCGCCCAATCTGTTAAAAAGAAATTATACACCATTTGGCAAGAGAAAGGAAGCGTGAATTTGCCAGAATAGAAAGAGGTTGAGAAAATGCCAAGAACAAAAAGCGGAGAGTTTAACCAGATTGCGTACCAAAATGAATACAACAAAATGAATTATGACCGTATAGAAATTAAGGTGCCAAAAGGGAAAAAGGCAGTAATAAAGGAAGCGGCCAAGGCAGCAGGGCAAAGCGTAAATGAATTTATAAATCAGGCAATTGATGAACGAATGGGAAAAACAGAATAAGCAGGAACCAGGGCGGCCAATGTGTCGCAAGAAAGGACGATATTATGAAAACATGGTATTGCGTAACATCTTCATGTGATGATAGAGGAAGAGCTATAGCGGCAATTACAGCAACAAAAGAAGCGGAAGAGTGCCCGAAAGCACATACACAAGCACAAGCCGAAAAGACATTTATAATGATTGGTTTGGAAGCGAAGAGGAAGCAAAGAAATGGGTTGAACAGGCCCGTTTTGCATAGCAGAAAGGGCGCAACTACGCCGCCCGGCAATTAAAACGGCCACGTTGTCCATGGGCGGCGTGGGGTCCAGAAGCCCCTATAAACAGTTGACGGGTTGCAATGGTGGGCGTTGCGGTGTAGGGTGACAAGTTACAGCCAGGGTTTAATGAGAACCGGGCGGCGTGCAAGCAGGACAGGCAAACAGGCGGCACGCCTGGGCGGTTGGGGAACCGTCCTAATCAAAATATAGAACTGGGAGCCTGGACCCCACAACGCCCATAACAATGCAATATAAATAAAAAGTATAATCAAGGGGGGATAGAAGAAAGCGAGGAATTTGACATGGGAAAAACACTTAACACAAAGCGATAGAATTAAAATGGAAACCATGTTAAATTCCGGACATACGCCGGAAGAGGTAGCAAAAGTATTTAGAGTACACAGAACAACCGTTTGGAGAGAAAGAAAAAGGGGAGCCTATACACACAGAAATAGCGACTACACAGAAGAGATACGCTACAGCAGTGATTTAGGGCAAAAGGCACATGATTGGAACGCCCAGGGGAAAGGGCGAAGTATTAAAATAGGAAATGATTTGCCGCTTGCGGAGTATATAGAAAATAAGATTGTGAATGATAAATACAGCCCAGAAGCCGCACTGGCAGCAGTGGCACAAAGCGGAATTGAATTTAAAACAACCATAAGCGTGCGGACGCTTTACAGGTATATTGATGACGGCATTTTTCTGAAATTGACAAATAAGGACTTGCCAGTGAAAGGAAAGAGAAAGAAACACAATAAAAAAGTAAAGGTACAGAAACGGGCGGTAGCAGGGCAGAGCATTGAAAAACGCCCGGAAGAGGTGGAAAACCGGGAAGTGTTTGGACATTGGGAAATGGACACCGTAAAGGGCAAACAAGGCGTTACAAAATCATGTATGCTTGTATTAACAGAGAGAAAGACCAGAAATGAAATAATAGTAAAATTGCAGGACCAGAAAGCAGAAAGCGTGGTGGATGCCCTGGACAGAATAGAACGGAAATGGGGCGATATGTTCAAAAACATATTCAGAAGCATTACGGTTGATAACGGCGTGGAGTTTTCGGATTGTGACGGCCTGGAAAAGTCAGCAATACACCCAGGAGAGAAAAGAACATTTCTGTTTACTGTCATCCATACAATAGTTGGGAACGTGGAAGCAATGAAAACACAAATAGACTAATCCGCCGCCATATTCCAAAAGGGGAAGATTTTGACGAAAAAACAGGACAGGGACATTGAATATATAGAAACCTGGATAAATAATTATCCAAGGGGATTTTTGAGTTTCAAACAGCGGCAAAACTCTTTGAAGAGGAAATAAGGAAACTGGCATAATTTTTTTTGAAAAACTTGTTGCATAACTATTGACAAAATATAAAGAATAGGTAAAACCGTAATATAATAGAACTATATTTTGGGAAAAGTCTTTAGAAGATGCAAAGGGGTACTTATTAATGAAGAAAATTGCTCTTCTGCTGATGGCTGGAGAAGATATGTAACATATTCGTGGGTTGAGGGTATCATGGAAGGCTCTAAAGAGCTGGGACTGGATGTGTGCCTGTATTTTTACAACACCAACGGAACCTGGAGTCAGGATTCAAAGTTTAACAAAGGCGAGTATGCGCTGAACGATTTGCCTGATTTAAACAGCTTCGACGGAGTGGTATTTGACTGCACCAATACGATCAACCAGGATGAGATACATTATATGGTCAGAAAGCTTCAGTCGGTAAATGTGCCGGTAGTGAGTATCGGGTATAAGGTTGATGGGTTTTACTATGTGAGGCAACGACAGTAAGAGGCTGTTTCGCAAGGTGATGGATCATATGTACTATGAGCATGGCTGCAAAAAAGCTTTGTGTTTGCAGGTGGTCCGCCGTATCATTATGAGAACAGAATGCGTTTTGAGGCCTTTAAGAAGGCTTTAAGTGATTATGGCATACCACTTACAGCTGATATGTACATGTTTGGTGATTTTGATTATCAGACAGGTGTCAGGTATATGAGTGATTGGCACGAGAACAAAAACCGTTACCGGATGTGTTTTTATGTGCAAATGACAATATAGCAGCAGGACTGTGTGCGACAGCAGAGGTTCTCGGATACAAGGTACCACAGGATTTTAAGGTCACAGGATTTGACAATCTGGATAAGGCTGCGTACTTTAACCCACAGATTACAACAGTGGAGCACAACAGGGGCAATATAGGCAGAAAAGTTCTTGAGATATTTAAGGCGCTTTGGAATGGCACGGGCGATGCTTCTGATAAATACCTTGATTCTGAGTTTATCCTGGCTGAGAGCTGCGGATGCCCTAATACCGGCAGAGTGGATTATCGTAATTACATAAAGAATATTATCAAAGGCTCCGTTGCAAAGAGCAGGAGGAGGATGCAGTAATGATCCTCCAAAGAGCTCGAGGAGTGCAATGAATACTATGATTTGTTTGAGAGATACTCTGACTATATACAGAGCATGAAGTGTGACAGTGTATGTGGTCAGTGTTTCTGATCCCCAGCTGCAAGGAACAATGCACACTTTAGGCTTATGGCTATGATATTGACGACGAGGTTGTACTCTATGCGGATGACAGGACAATGGAAAGCTTGAGTTTAAGAGTGTAAATGACCTTATGCAGTACATGCAGAGTGTAGATAAAATACCTGTTATATGTATTACTCGCATTTCAGGGACGAGATAGTTGGCTATGTAATACTCAGGAATCAGTTTTTGTACGACCATCCTGAGCAGTTTGATATACAGTCTGCCCCTCTTAAGAAGCTTGAGAATCTTTTTAAGCAAAGGTACTTGAGAATACAAATAATGAGCTTAAGAATCTCTACAACCATGATGCGCTCACAGGCCTATACAATCGTGTGGCATGCAATGAGATGGTCATTCTATGTTTGCTGAGCTTGAAGCTCAAAATGTCGGTTGCACCATAGTATTTCTCGATGGGATGATTTCAAGGACATAAATGATACATACGGACACCAGTACGGTGACGAGCTTTAAAGACTGTGGCGAGGGTGCTTGATGGACAAAAAGCCACAGAAGGAGTATGGTATATAGATTCGGTGGAGATGGTTATCGTGTTTATCTGAGGGACAGATTGTGGCTTTTCACTAGAGATTTGATTTTTAAAGCTGAATAATGTAAATTCAGTCCGTCTGCGCATATGGAATGAGCCTGATAAGGTGCCGGAGTCTCTTAAGGGGTATTGCAGTCTTACATATGTTCTCGAGATGGCTCATGTCATTAAAAAAATACAAAATGCAGTTTCTGCTTGATTTTCATTATTCGGATTACTGGGCAGATCCTAGACAGCAGAATAAGCCTGATGCGTGGAAGAATTTAAAGCTTTGATGAGCTGAAGGAGGCAGTGCAAGTACACATATGATGTGCTATACAGATTAAAAAAATCATGGATTGTGCGCCGATATGGTTCAGATTGGTAATGAAATAAGGAGTGGTATGCTGTTTCCGGATGGTGCAGTGCCACAGTACAGCAGCTGGCTGCGCTTGTAAAATGAGGGAATCAGAGTTGTCAGGAGCTGCCCCGGAGACAAAGGTCATGATTCATCCGGATCAGGGAGGCAGATATAACTGTATTATGCCGTGGCTTGATTCTATGTTTAATGCGGGCATGCTGCCGATTGACCGCGATTGGCCTTTCCTTTTATTCGTTCTCGCATGGTACCTTCATGAGTTTGAAGGATACTAGCAGGCTCATAAAATTATATAATCTGCCGGTTTATATTGTGGGACAACTCATCCGTGGAGGCATTTAAGGGGAGAGCATATCTCGAAGGAACTCGCATGGAGACTGCAGGCCTTGATGCAGGCAGCGCAGAGCAGAAGTTGTCTCTTGAAAATCATGCAGATAGCGGCAAGAGGTGTCAAAGATACGGAAAGACCGGTGTATACTACTGGGAGCCTGTCGGTGTGCCTGGTAAAGGCATGGGAACCTGGTTTGAGAATATGGGTATGTTTGACAGCATGGCAGGGCTTTGCCGGGCTGGGATGCAATCAGGGACTTTGATCAGAAAAATCTCCGATTAAAGGAAGCTTGATAAGTATATTGAATCACTTTATGAGTATGAAGAAACACCGGAGGTGGAGGGATTTCATGAAGCTTCTTATGATTCATGGAAATCTATCAAATCCTGAATTTAAGGATGGATTTAATAATTGGCAGATTGAGACAAGCCTCGAAGAAAGAGAGTATACACTGGGTAAGGATGGAGTGTTTATCTCTTCGATGCCAATTTTGACTATTCGATAAACCGGACGGTGGATATTGAATATACCGGTGAGTATATAGCAGCGGTTGACTATAGAGGAACCAATACAACAGGTGTCGATGTCAAGCTGTTTATGGATGTGGAGGATGAAAGCGGCGTTCATACATATACAAGCGACATTTCCTGTTGATGTCAGGTTTGTGACACATCTGCTTAAGCCGGTAAGGCTGCAAAAGAATGCCAGGGGTGACAGTAGGG
>VOFB01002927.1_pt1 | contig 18679 bp, 27 predicted proteins | sample 5384141 | NCBI WGS metagenome assembly VOFB01 (sample SAMN12384721, study PRJNA508395) | human gut metagenome | isolation source: healthy gut A | host: Homo sapiens | reverse complement strand
TATTGTATGCATTATAGACGGTTAAAATAATCTTCTGAAATGAAATTCCTCAGAAAGTCCTGTAATGGAAATCTGGGTCAGATGATTTTCCATATAATCTGTGATCTCTTCAAATAAAATCCAGTTCATCTGTTTTTCGCAGTTGTTTTGACAGCGAAAATTCATAATTTGTTCCAAGAATCCTGAAAATACGCAGCAGTAATCCCTGACAGATCAAAGGGGAGGCAACATCATGCTGTTTTTTAACTCGGACAGCAGCTGATAAAGCGCCTGTTCCATTTTTTCCAGACCCTCCGGCTGTGGACGGAAATGCAGATACTGCTGCAGATTTTTCTGCTCTAATAATGCCATATTTAAAAAAAAGCAATTCTTCCGGAAGTGCTCAGATGTTTCATGATATCATTAAAATAGCAGAAAATTCATTTGTGAATCCTGAAAATACGAGAAATAAGATCGGGGAAAACCATCATGTTGTTTAAGACAGCAGCGATGTTCACCAGACCCTCCGGTTGTGGACGGTCGATCAGGCAGAGTTCCCCTTGTGGAAAAAAAAAAGTAAATTCTTCCGAAGTGAGGATGTTTCTGACGGTATTAGCATTTGTGATACCAGATGATATAAAAAACTGTTCGATATGCTCACAGTTGCGTCGATCAGGCAGAGTTCTAAAAGTAAATTCATTGCCGGTTCAAACGGTATTCGCCGCAAAGGCGGATATTCATGAGATCTGGGGATGATCGTAAGTAAAAGGCGGTAGAAACGCAGAAACAGTGTGAGGTTCGTGGAATATCCCAGATCAGGCCAAACATGTGCTCTGATTCCGGAAGGGGATATGGTTTGACTTCGATATCGTGCTGCGAATACCGGACAGACAATGCGGAAACGCTGATAAATATCTGGTGATTCATAAGTTGTATTATCATAAAGAAGATGTCCCTGATATATTGTTTAAGTTCATAATAACCTCATCTGAAAGCAGCAAAATGTGAAATATTTTAAATATCTTTAGTTTATCACAGCACATTTTATGGCGCAATATGTCGAAAAGTATGAAAAAATTTGTAATAAGTATTGTGTGTTTTATTGAGAGGTGTACTATAATTATGCAAGTACATTCAAAAAGCGAAAGGAAGAGGGATTTAGATGACAGGAGAACAATATGTAAGAGCAAATAAAAGAGTATATAATGTGGTAATAATCCTGCTGGCAGTGATGACGATTCTGTCTGTTATGGCATGTCTGGCGGAGTTTAAGATTACGATACTGCTTCAGACTGCAGCTGCAGTTGCGGGAATTATTGTTGTGAATACTTATGCAAAAAAGTTTTGGAATTCAAAAAAGGGTGGGGAAATCCTGCTTGGAACAGGAAGTGCTGTATATTGTGTATTTCTTTTACTGAATCAGAATAATTTTGTTTACGCATATGGAATCCCGCTCTTTTGTTGCATGTGTTTTGTATTTAGATGTAAAGTTTGTATATTATGGTATTGGTGTAACTGCAGTAGGAAATATCATTCATATCATAGTGCAGGTTATTACAAAAAGAGCCGATGGGATAGAACTTTTTTTAGTATTATCATTCTTGCAACAGTAGTTTATGCGGTATATGAAGCATCTATCCTCCCTTACAAAATTTAGTGAAGAAAATCTGGAAATGCAGGCTGCAGCATCTGAAAAAATGCTGGCTACAGCGGAAAATCTGGTGAAACATTTTGATTCCGCAAAAGAAAAATTAGAGACATTAGAGGAAGTCATCAATAACAACAATGAATCTATTTCCAATATTGCCCAGAGCACGGGAAGTACTGCGGAGGCAATCCAGCAGCAGGCATTGATGTGTGAGGAAATCCATAAGAATACGGACAGAAAAAGAAACCGAAGCGATGATTGATAAGGCAAATCATACGATGGAGAATGGCAGAGGGTGCGAGACTGGTAACAGGATTAAAAAAATCATGCTGACAATGTGGAGCAGGCAAGTAACCAGGCGGCAGAGTCCACCAAACAGGTCAGCAAACCGTGTGGAGGAAGTAAAAGGAATTGTTGCGACTATCTTAAGTATCTCCAGCCAGACCAATCTTCTTGCATTGAATGCTTCTATTGAGGCAGCAAGAGCCGGTGAGGCAGGAAAAGGTTTTGCAGTCGTTGCGGAAGAAATCCGTCAGTTATCGGAGCAGACAAAAGATGCAACGAACCGGATCACGGATATCATTCAGGATCTGAATGAAGATGCACAACATGCGATGGACAGTATGGAACATTCTGCGGATTCAATCCGTGAACAGAACGAACTGATTGAGACAACAAAGAATAAATTTGAGACCATCAATGACGAAATGCAGTCACTGGCAAGTGCAATCGGAGAGATCGAGGGAAGTATGCAGTCCATTTTAAACAGTACAGACACAATTTCCCAGAGTATATCGAATCTCTCTGCAACCGGTGAAGAAATAGCTGCTTCTTCCACAGAAGGACTTCAGACAGCAGAACATGCAGTAGATGCAATGAAACAGACCAAAGAGATCATTGATGCTACTTATCTGCTGGCACAGGATCTGGAGTCTTATGCAGAAATAGATCAGACAGAAAATAACAGTGGGAGGCTGAAAAGTCAGGTAAAATAAGTGACTGTTCATACTGGTGTGTGAACAATAACAAAAATGCAGGGATCAGGAGCAGAATGAATATTGCATATTGTGAAGATGAAAAGATCCAGTTAGAATATATGGAGCAACTGATCAGAAAGTGGGCAGACGAAGGGAATGACACTGTTACATATTTTGGCTATGGCAGTGCGAAGGAGCTGTTGTTTGAGCATCCGGACAGTTTCCCGTTCGATCTGCTCCTTTTGGATATTGATATGGACGGCATGGATGGCATGGCGCTCGCAAAGGAGATCCGGAAAAAGATCAAAACTTCCCATCGTTTTTGACGAACCGCAGTGAGTATGTGTTTGAAGGGTATGAGGTTGGCGCATTGCGCTATCTTTTAAAACCGGTGGAGGAGACAAAGTTGTTTTCTCTGCTGGATGAGATTTCTTATGCGCTTGGCAAAAGAAAGGCGCTATCTGATCGAAAATGTGGGTGGGGAGACTGTAAAAATTCCGGTCGATACCATTTACAGTGTGGAGGCGAAAGGGCATTATATCCGTCTGCACACGAGCGTGGGTGATTATGAATACAAAAAGAACCTTTCTGAAATAGCAGGAGAATTGATGGAAAATCAGCCGGAACAGGCAGAAAAATTTGTCAGCACGCACAGGAGCTTTATTGTCAGCCTTGCGGCGGTGGAGCGCGTGCAGCGCACAGAGTGCATCCTTTCGGACGGCAGTAGTGTGCCGGTGAGCAGGAATGCTTATAAGAGTGTAAATGAAGCATTTATCCGTTATTATATGGAACATGGGGATATGTGTGAAAAATGAGAATACCGCTGATCACAAAATATTTAGAAGAGAAGAATATGGAGTACCAGAATGCCCTGCTTGAAAAGCAGGTGCAGGAGGTACAAAATATCTATCTTACCATGCGCGGCTGGCGGCATGATTATCACAATCACCTGCAGGCAATGAAAGCGTATGTCAAGATGGGAGAATATGACAGGTTAGAGGAATATTTAGGATTGCTGGAGCAGGACTTAGATCACGTCAATCAGCTGATTGAGACTGGAAATGTCAATTTGGATGCTATTTTAAATTCGAAAATATCCTTAGCACAGAAAAACGGAATTGAGATCGACTATCAGGCAAAATGTCCGGAAACACTTGCTGTCAGTGATATCGACCTCTGTGCTCTGATCGGAAACCTGTTAGACAATGCAGTGGAGTCCTGTGAGAAACTGACCACGGAAAAACCGTTTATCCGCCTTTATATCGGAGTACTCAAAAAACAGCTTTACATTTCGGTGTCGAACGCGACAAATGAGACAGTGCGCAAGATGGATTCGGAGTACATCAGTAAAAAACGGGGAAATCACGGGCATGGATTAAAACGGATCAATCTGGTGGTTGAAAAGTATGGCGGGTACATTAACAGACAGAATGAGCCGGGGGTGTTTGTGACGGAGATTATGCTGCCGCTGTAAAAGTTTGGGTAAAAGCCGGGGAGAAAAGGTGTGACCGTCAGGTTGTGGTGGCAGACCGGTGTGTCAGCCACACCTTTTCATTCCAGCCTTTTGTATATTGGCGATACCGTTGGTGCACGGAAGATGACCTTCCGTGCACTTTTTGTGTGAAAGTTCAAAAAGCTGATAGAGTATAGACATAGAAGTGATATCACACCACCACCCCAAAACGAGAGGAGTCATCAACCATGAACCAACCGAAAAAATACACCGCCGCATCCAACCAGCGTTTCATCCTCCGCGAACTATGGCACTACGACAGATCCACCATCTTTTTTGCCATCGCCGAGATCATTACCCAGATCGGCAAAGGCTTCGGCACCATACTGATCCCATCCATGATCGTAGCGTTTTTAGAGCAGTACCAAAAAGGCATGATCACCCAGGAAACACTGCCCGGAGCAGTCGCAAAACTGGTAACATTTTTTGTCGGATACAGCATCTGGTGCATCATAACCGGATATCTGAAACGGAGAAACCAGTTCCAGTATGTAAAATTCCGCTGCGGCACAATGATTGAATGCACCTATCAGAAATATATGTCACTCGACTATGTGCAGTGCGAGGACGAAAAAGTCCAGCAGCTTTTAAAGAAAGCGGGAGAGGCAGTCAGCGGAAACTACCGGGGCATCGAGGGTGTGCTTCATTACGACGTCGAACTCTTAAAAGGAAGCCGGGGCATTGATCCTGTACGCATCCCTGATCTCCGGTGTATCGGCATGGCTGGTCGTACTTTTAGTTGTCATTTCACTGGTTCAGATCTTAAGCTATAAACTGGCAAATAATTACGAATTAAAACACCGTGATGCAAAGGCGAAACTTACAGTGACACAGGACTATCTGGACCGTCAGGCATATGCAGTGGAAAACGGAAAAGATATAAGGCTTTACCAGATGAAAGAATGGTTAAGCGGACATTACCGTGCTGCAAACAAAAAATACCAGGCACTGCTGGCAAAAGAAAAGGCATGTTATTTTGCGGATGATCTCTTTGGGCTGCTGCTGCAGCTTGGCAGGGATGTGGTCTGTTACGGCTATCTGATCGGACAGCTGATGCAGGGAATGTCCATCGCACGTTTTGTGCTTTATATCGGGATCGTCAGTGGATTTTCCACCTATTTTTCGGAACTTACGATGATGATCAGCCAGATCTCATCCTGCTTAAAGCCGGTCGGACAGATGCAGGAATTTACAGAGTTAGAGAATGTATATCACCATGGCGAAGGAGTCCGGTTAAAGGATGAAAAGGGAGGCAGTGGAAGTCGAATTTTCACATGTCAGTTTTTCCTATCCGGGCACAGACCATAAGATATTAGATGATGTGAGCTTTCGCATTAAAAAAGGCGGAAAGATGGCGTTAGTCGGCATCAACGGTGCCGGAAAATCAACGATCGTCAAACTGCTCTGCGGTTTTTATATGCCGGATGAGGGACACATTTACATTAACGGAACGGATCTTGCCACGATGGATCTTGATGCGTGGTACCGGTCGCTTGCAGCAGTCTTTCAGGATGCATTTACCTATTCCTTTTCCATTGCGGACAATGTAACATGCAGCATGGGAGGGACTATGATGCGGAAAAAATGCAGGGAGGCATTAAAAAGATGCCGGCCTCTGGGAGAAAAAATACAAAAACTTCCACAGAAAGAGAAACATTTATCGGAAAAGAGGTAAGTGAGGATGGCATCCATCTTTCTGGCGGGGAGACACAGAAACTGATGCTTGCGCGTGCACTCTACAAAGGATGTGCACTGTTGCTTTTGGATGAGCCGACCGCAGCATTAGATGCGATCGCAGAAAATGAGATGTATGAGAAATACAATGAAATGCTGACTGGAAAAACGGCACTGTTTATTTCACACCGTCTGGCATCGACGCGGTTCTGTGACCATATTTTGTTCCTGGAAAACGGAAAGATCACAGAGGAGGGCACCCATGAGGAACTGATGCAGGAAAATGGCGGATATGCCGAAATGTTCCTGGTACAGAGCAGATATTACAAAGAGGAAGGGGCACAGTCACATGAAGAAGATATGGCAGGAATTTAAAAGTTTTATAAAGATGATCAGCAAAGGGAAAAAGATGTGGCTGTTGTCATGGCAGCCGGCGGATTTATGAAAGCAACCGTTCCGTTTCTGGTATTTTATTTTTTCGGCACAGATTTTAAACAATGCGATCGAAGGGGATTATGAGGCATGTGTGAAAAGCGTGGCAGCACTTTTTGCTGTCGCAGTTTGTCTGTGAACTGGTGAACCGGTTCTGCCAGAAACGGATCGAAGTGCTCGGAGAGAGCTGCCAGCAGATCATAAGACAGCAGATGGCAGACAAGGCATTTGAACTGCAGTATGAAAAATTTGAAAAACAGGAAACACTTGACTCATTAAGGCGCGCAAAACTTACGGCAGGCGGAAATGGGGACATCAAAGACCAGGTGGATACCTGTTACCAGATCTTTGTACAGTTTTTTTCCATGTGTTATTCGGTCGTATTTTTCTTCTGCTGTTGCTGAAAATCGATGCCGAACAGAAAAAAACATTTTTTGTCTCCTATGGATCAACGCTGCTTTTGATTGGCTTATATGCAGTTGTTGTAATTGTGAATTTATATCTTGGAAAAATACTCAGCGCGAAACAGTATGAATTTATACATGCAAATGACCACTATAATGCACTGGGCGGCTATCTGGCCGGGATCATGACAGATGAAAGAAATAGCAAAGATATCAGACTTTATGACCTGTCAAAACTCTTTTTTTGGGGAAATTCAGACAGATGGTGGAGGGCTATAGTATTTATTTACAGATGGGAAAAGTAAATGGAAAATACAGGGGAATGATTGAGGGCATCAACCAGTTTGCAGCAGGCACTGCATATCTGCTGGCAGGCATGAAAGCATTAAACGGGATGATCGATATCGGAAATGTCATCTTATATGCAGGTGTCATCTCACAGACCGTGAACTGTATTACGGAATTTGGTTCACAGGTCATTTCCTTTCAATTTTGTGCGGAATATTTAAGCGTTTTTGATAAATTTATACAAAGTCCGGCAATGGCTTACGATGGTACATTGCCGATCGAAAAGCGGATGACGGACAATATGAATTTGAATTTCATGATGTAAGTTTTGCTTACCCGGACTGTGGGACACAGGTGTTAAGCCATGTCAGCTTAAAATTTAATATTGGGGAAAAAATGGCGTTAGTCGGACAAAACGGTGCAGGAAAAACGACATTGATCAAATTGCTCTGCCGTCTCTATGAGCCGACGGAGGGTACGATCACGTTAAACGGCATCGATATCTGGAAATATAACTATGAGGAATATACGAGGGCATTTTCCGTTGTCTTTCAGGACTTTGCAATGTTTTCTCTGCCGGTCGGTGAGAATATTGCTGCAAGCAGTGCAGTGGATGAAGAGAGAGCATGGGAGGTGTTAGACCAGGTCGAACTGTCCGGACGTGTAAGAGCGATGAAGGACGGTCTGAAGACACAGCTTTATAACAACAACGGTGCGGGCGTCGATGTCTCCGGCGGTGAGGCACAGCGGCTTGCCATCGCCCGCGCCCTCTACAAGGATGCCCCGTTCGTCATCCTCGACGAGCCGACCGCAGCCTTAGATCCGATCGCTGAGGCGCAGATCTACGAGAACTTTAATGAGATGGTAAAAAAAAACTGCAATCTATATTTCCCACCGCATGAGCAGCTGTAAATTCTGTGACCGCATCGTTGTGTTAGATACCGGAAGCATTGCAGAGATGGGAACACACGACACACTGTTAGCCGAAAATGGAATCTACGCCAGACTTTATCAGACACAGGCACAGTATTACGCGTAAAAACCATTGAAAAAAAGTTACTGTTCACAGGTAGGCATTTTCTGAACTGAAAATGCCGTATGATACAGTGGTGGTAGTGGATTTTGCCGATTTGGAATGCGAAGCATCGGCAAAATCCGTTACTGGAACGAGGTACGAGTGAACAGTAACGAAAAAAATCTTAATATTTGCTTAAAATCCCTTATAAACTATATTCAGATGGAAAATTGTGCTACAATACCAATGATAGGCGGTTTGTGCAAAGAATCGCCTGAAAGAGAAAAATAAGAGGATGGGAGGCAAAATGTTATGATAAAAAAGAGACTGGAATGGTTAAAGCGCGGTCTGTGTATCACATTGGCGGGTACTATGATCATCTGTTCCGATACCATGGCATTTGCAGCAGAAGCGGCAAACGGACAGGTCGTAGAACAGACGGATGCCACAGAAAACGAGACTGGGGTTTTGACGGATGCTCAGTCAGACCAGACCGGAGAAAATGGTGAACAGGAGTATCCGTCCGGGGTAACAGGACAGACTGAAGCCGGCGAGGCAGCCGAAGCCGGCGAAACGACAGAAACAACGGAAGTAACCGAAAATACCGAGAATACCGAGGTGACGGAAACTACCGAAGTGACGGAAACTACCGAAGAGACGGAAACTACCGAAGTGACGGAAACTACCGAAGTGACAGATCCTACGGAAACCACTGAGGTTACCGAAGAGACGGAAACAACGGAAGATACCGAGATTAAGGAAGCGACTGCAAATGGAGTCATCATAAGCAAAAAAGATAAATATGCAGTTGTCAGCGCGGGAGAAACAGTGACGCTTCCGGGATATTCGTTTGAGACAACGGGAGATGATGAGCCGGAGGTTGAGTGGCTGATCGATGATAACAGTATCGCAGCACTTACTACGTCAAAAGTAGATGGAAAGCTTACAGGAGAGGTAAAGACATTAGCAGCAGGTGTTGCTGTCCTTACACTTCAGGTAAAAGATACACCGGCTGATAAAGATAATTATTATATTGTCGTAAAACCGAAAAATGCGCCGTCAAGCTGTACGGCGGATACGACATATAATACAGTAAGTTTAGGCTGGTCAAAAACAGCAGATGCAGACGGCTACACCATCACACGAAAAGTGGAAGGCTCAGATACAGAGCAGACGATCGCACATGTGGATGGTACTGATACGGTGTCGTATAAAGATACGGCAGCACAGACCGGAATCAGCTATATTTATCATGTATATGCCTATACAAAATATACGAACAACGGACAGACGGATTATGCCAATACGGATACCTATGCATCCGTAAAAGCAACACCACAGCTTGGAAAAGCAGCAATGACATCTGTTACAGCGGAAGGTTACAGCAGCCTGACACTAAAATGGGAAAAAGTGGATGGTGCAACCGGATATATCGTATATCGTTCCACAGATAAATCAAAAGTGGACACACAGCTCACGGATATCACGAACGGTGCAGTAAGTTATGTGGATGCCGCACTGACAGCCGGAACGACCTACTATTATAAAGTACAGCCATATCGTGTGGTAAACGGCAAAAGGTTTTTGGTGATGCGTCGGGCATTCTCTCCGGCAAACCGCTTCCGTCAGCGACAAGATTGAACGCAGAATCAGCCGGATATAAAGAAGTAAAACTGGCATGGAGTGCCGTGGATGGTGTGACGGGTTATGAGGTTTACAGAAAAACATCATCATCCTCTTATAAAAAGATTGCAACTGTAACAAATGGAAAGACAAGTTACAGCGATACAAAAGTGACAGCAGGTACAGCCTATACCTATAAAGTAAGAGCCTATAAAACGGTAAATGGAAGTCAGGTATATGGAGATTATTCCAACGAGGCATCGGCAACCCCTGCTTTAGAGGCACCACAGATTACAGTTAAAATGCGTCTTACAACAGTGTGACGATCACATGGAATCAGATCAGCGGTGCACATGGCTATAAAGTATATCGTTCTACGAAAAAGGACAGCGGCTATAGAGCTGTTAAGACAGTCAATGATAAAACGACGATTACCTGTACAGATAAAAAATTGTCGGTAGGAACGAAGTATTATTATAAAGTCTGTGCATTCCGTACGGTTGGAGATAAGGATGTAGCAGGGAACTATTCGGATGTGCAGTCGATCAAGGCGGCACCGGAAGCAGTAACATTAAAATCAGAAGCAGCAGGTGCAACAGCGATCAAACTGACATGGAATAAAGTTAACATGCCATCGACCGGTGGCGGATATGCTGTATATCAGATCGTAAACGGAGCAGATCAGCTGGTAAAAAGATGCAGTACAAAGAGTACTTCTTATACAGTGACAGGACTTACACCTGGTCAGAAATATACATTTAAAATCGTATCTTTTGCAAAAGATAAAAGTGGCAAAAGGGCATATGGTGGAATTTCCAATGAACTTACTGCAACACCGAAACTTCTTCCGGTAACGATCGACACGATCAAATCAGGCAAATACAACAGCGTCGTATTGAGCTGGAATGTTACTTCCGCAGGGGATGAGGACGGATATATTGTTTACCGTGCAGCTTCTAAAAAAGGAAGTTATAAGCAGATCGGAACCGTAAAAAGAAAGAGCGGAGCCATGACCGGATCTTATACAGATAAAAACGTTAAGATCGGAAAGAAGTATTATTATAAAGTAGTAACTTACAAAAAACATTTCGGGCGGTAAATGCTCCGTTCCGCTTATTCAGGTGTAAAAGGCATTACAGCCGCACCGAGTATCACAACGGTTAAAGTGAAATCGGCAGGAAATGAAAGCCTGAAAGTTACATGGAAAAAGGTAAAAGCATCCAAAAACCGTTATGTAAAGGGATATGCGATCTACCGCAGCACTTCTGAAAATGGAAAATACAGAAAATTAAGACGATCAATAAGGGAACAACAACTTCGTATGTGGATAAGGGACTTGTAACCGGTAATACCTATTATTATAAAGTTCGTACTTTCTGTACGTCCGGTGGAAAAGAAAATCTACAGTGATTATTCCGATCCGGCATCCATGCAGGTACTTCCGGGAAAACCTTCCATCCAGGTAGTTGCAGCAAATTATAACACCATTACGGTCTCCTGGAAGAAAGTAGAAGGGTGTGATGGATATCGTGTATATCGTGCAACAGAGAAAGATGGAAAATATAAATCAGTCAAAACCTGTTCTTCCGTTAATACGCTTTCTTATAAGAACAGTAAGTTAGAAACAGGAAAAACCTATTATTATAAAGTAAGAGCTTATGTGAACAAAAATGGCAAAAACTTTATGGTGACTATTCCGCAGTGAAACAGGCAACGCCGGTTCTTTCAAAACCAACCGGATTATATGCAGCCTCAATTGCTGAAAACCAGATCAAGCTGACCTGGAATGCGGTGGATGGTGCAGAAACTTATACCGTATTGAGAAGTAACTCTGAGAACGGAAAATATAAGATTGCAACGGAACTTTGTACAACAAATTCTTTTATTGATTATACCGCTGTGACAGGAAAAACCTATTATTATAAGATTTATGCGGTTCGTGGAGAGTACGTCAGTGCAACAACGGATTGTGTAAGTGTTATATCGTCAGCACTTGAAGTGAGCACAACGAGTGTACTGATCAAGACAGGAACGAGTGTAAAAGTAACAGCAACTGCAAAACCATACGGTGTGGTATACTGGTCTTCTGCTAACTCTATGATCGCCGTTGTTTCCTCAGATGGAACAATCTATGGACTGAAGGCTGGAACAACGACCGTAAAGGCATCTGCAAACGGAATCACCAAAGAAATCACGGTAACGGTAAAAGACAAACTTGAGACAGAGAATAAGATCATAGATATTTCAAGTGATAACGGTACGGTAGATTTTAATGCGATCAAGGCAGCCGGATACGAATGTGTAATGCTTCGTATTTCCAAAGGAACAACAGCGGATGCGAAGTTCCAGACAAATTATAAGAATGCGAAAGCAGCAGGCCTTAAGGTTGGTGTATACTGCTACTCCCTGGCGCAGAACGCAGCGCAGGCAAAAGCTGAGGGTGATAAAGTATTAAATATTCTGAATGCACAGAAGTTAGACTATCCGGTTGTATATGTACTTTTGATGATATCTCATTATTGTACAATAATGTAACAGCAACACAGAGAATTGATTTTATCAATGCATTCAGGACAGAAATCATTGATGGTGGAAAACAGTATAAGTTTGCACTTGGTCTGAACCAGAAACTTTTACAGCAGTATCCGGGCAAATATGTGGATACAAGCAAGCTCACAGGAACAGATCTGTGGATTATCAATTATCGTGCAGAGAGTCTTGGAAGCGGTTACCAGGGTAAAGGTAATGTGGTAATGTGGAGATACACGAACCAAGGTACAGTAAATGGTGTAAATGGCAAGGTAAATATCAGTATCCGGTATAAGACTTATTAATGAGAGTACAGGATACAGACAGTAATCCGCAGGAATGAGGACAGCTATGAAAAGTTATGCAAAAAAATCATGACAAGACTGGCAGCAGGGGCGATGGCGCTCCTGCTTGCTGTCGGTACGGCTGCAACAGATATGTCTGTGTATGCAGCAGAAACGAAAACACAGGAAGGCACGACGGAAAAAAAAAGATCACAGGATTTGCAGATCTTTCGGACAACCCGAAAGAGATTCGTATGACAGGTAAAATCAGCCTGAACCGCCTGCTTGCCAAGATGCCGCAGAGCATTGATGTTTATCTGGATGGCGGCAAAGAGACAACGAGTATTCCGGTAACCTGGAGCTGTGTCGGAGACTATGACACGACGAATTATTTTGTCTATGAATTTGACCCGAAATGGGATACCGATCAGTATTCACTTGGAGCAGGACAAAAGGACAAAATTCCATACATCAATGTGGTGATCTCAGGGACAAGTCTCTATAAAGGTGCAGCCATTTCTCAGGATGAGAAAAAATCCAACGAAAAAAAAGTATATAAATTTGCGAAAAGAAAGCTCAAATTAAATACAGCAGCGGCCTGTGGTGTGCTTGCCAATATTGAGAGTGAATCTTCTTTAACCCAACCATAAGCGTCATTGATACCAACGGCAAGATCAGTTATGGTATCTGTCAGTGGAATGCTTCGAGATTTGATGACCTGAGAAACTACTGCAGCAGCAATGGTTATGATTATACTTCCATCGACGGCAGCTTAAGTTTTTAAAATACGAACTGGAACATTCCGAGAAATATGCATTTTCAAAGTGAAAAATGTCGAAAACACTGCAGACGGAGCCTATACAGCCGGGTATAACTGGGCAAAATATTTTGAGCGCTGTAACAGTGTATATTTTGAAGGACGTGCGAAACGCGCAAGAGATGTCTACTGGGCAAAATATAACGGTGACAGTCCAGATGATCCGGATAACCCGGATAACCCGGACGATCCGGTAACAAAGAAATATACCATCAAATATGTACTCTATGATGGGGAAAATAGCGATGCCAATCCATCGTCTTATAAGATCACAACAGAAACGATCACATTGAAAAAGCAAAGAAAAAAGGTTATACATTTGAAGGATGGTATAAGGAGAGCAGCTTTAAAAACAGGATCACAACGATCCCGAAAGGATCAAAAGGCAACCTTACCATTTATGCAAAATGGAAAGCAAATAAATATACCGTTCGCTTTCATGGAAACAAGGCAACCAGCGGCAGTATGCAGGAGATGAAAAATCTCGAATATGATATGGATTATACCCTTAGAAAAAATAAATTTAAACGCAAAGGGATATAAATTTGTCCGCTGGAACACAAAGGCAGATGGAAGTGGAAAGAAATACGGCAACAAGGAAGAAATCGAGAACCTTTCTGCAAAAAAACGGTGCAGTTGTTGATCTGTATGCACAGTGGTCAAGGGATACCTACAAGATCACTTACAAAACGAACGGCGGAGAACTTGCGGATGGTACTGCAATGAAATACAACGTAGATACCAGAACGTTCAAATTAAAAACACCGGTCAGATATGGCTATACATTTAAAAGGCTGGTATAAAGACAAAAAATGTACCAGACGTGTCACACAGGTCAAAAAGGTACAATTGGAAATCTGACCTTTTTATGCAAAGTGGCAGATCAATAAATATAAAATCAAATACGATGGAAACGGCGCAACCAGAGGTTCCATGAAAGGTGTCTCTGTCTGCCAATATGGCAAGACCTATACGCTTACAAAAAATAAATTCAAGCGCACGGGTTATGTGTTTGAGGGCTGAATACAAAGAAAAAACGGCAAAGGTGATTTTTATGAAGACGGAGAGGATATCCGTAATATCACAGCGAAAAACGGTAAGACAGTCACACTGTATGCGCAGTGGAGCAAAAAGCAGTACACGATAAAATATGTACTTGACGGAGGAACCATTTCGTCTGAAAATCCGACCGGCTACTATTACGACACACCTACGATTCAGCTTGCAGCAGCTACCAAAGAAGGATATACCTTTAAAGGATGGTATACGGATTCTGCATTTAAAAAAAGATCACGAAGATCAAAAAGGGAACCCGTAAAAATTACAAACTGTATGCAAAATGGAAGATCAATACTTACAATATCGTGTTTGACGGAAATGGAGCCCCCAGTGGTTCGATGAAATCGATCAGTTCCTGCAAATACAATACAAGCTATAAACTCTCTGCAAATACATTCCAGAGAAATGGATATAAGTTTATCGGATGGAGTACCAAAGCGGATGGCAGCGATACTTTTTATGGAGATGGTGCAACAGTATCAAATCTTTCCCTTACAAATGGAGCAACAGTAAAACTATATGCACAGTGGGAAGCTTTGTAGGATGACAAAATGAAATTTTATTTAGCACCGATGGAGGGACTTACCGGTTTTGTGTTCCGAAATGCATATCAGAAACATTTTGGAAATATAGATACCTATTTTACACCATTCATCAATAATAAAAAGATGAATTACAAAGAGATCAAAGACATTCTGCCGGAACATAATGAAGGGATGCATGTGGTTCCACAGATTCTGACGAATCGTGCAGAAGATTTTCTGGCAATCGCAAAAGAGTTAGGAAACTATGGTTACGAGAGCGTCAATTTAAATCTTGGGTGCCCGTCCGGGACGGTCGTGGCAAAGCACCGCGGCGCAGGATTTCTTGCGGTGCCGGAGAAACTGGATCATTTTTTAGAAGAGATCTTTGCGGAATGTCCGCCCGGATCTCCGTCAAAACACGTGTCGGTGTCAATGATGCCGGGGAGTGGGAGCATCTTCTTTCCATCTATGAAAAATATCCGATGGAGGAACTGATCATTCATCCGCGTGTACAGAAGGACTTTTATAACAATACTCCGGATATGGAAGCGTTTTTATATGCGGTGGAAAACAGCAGACATACGCTATGTTACAACGGTGACATCTGCTCCGTGGAGGATTACCGGACATGGAGACAGCAGATGGAAGAGAAAAAGGGAATGTGCTTTTTATGCAGGAATCCGGGCATCAGACGGATCCGGAGGACACTGGCAGCCTGGTGTCCCATCTCATGCTTGAAGAGGAGTTTTAAAAAATCCGGGTCTGATCGGGAGATCACCGGACATGCACCATTACAAAAGATCAGCTTCACGCGTTTCATGATGATGTATTAAAAAGGCTATCTGGATGTGATGTCCGGGGAGCGCAACACGCTGTTTCGTATGAAAGAGCTGTGGTTTTATTTTGCAAAATATTTTACAGAACCCGAAAAATATGTAAAGCAGATCAATAAGACACAGCATGTGGCGGAGTACCGTGTGATTGTTGATAATCTGTTCCGCGAGCAGGAATGGGAACAAAATAAAAAGTAAAATATTTATGAAAAAGTAAAATAAATAATTGTAAAATAAAAATGATTTTGCTATTGTAGAGTTAGATATCATACAGAAATGGAGGAGCCGTATGAGAAAACAAAGCAAAATCATTTTTTATGCAGGAATTGTATTGGGGTTTGCAGCAGTGCTTACGGGGGACGGCACTGTCAGGGGCAGAAAGATCCCGAAGGATTTACAGTGAGTTATGAAGGAATCAAAACGGCGGATATTACGGCGGGCGTCAGTGTACATGATCCATCCGTGATAGAGGCGGATGGTACCTATTACATTTTCGGATCACATATGTCAGCGGCATCGTCTGAGGATCTGCGGAACTGGACATCGATCGGTGACGGATATACGCAGTCGAATCCGATCTTTGATGATCTGCTTGGAACAGAGCATGTATTTGATTATACGGGAAGCAGAGACTCTGTGATACCGACTGACGATGGGACTTATCATGTCTGGGCACCGGACGTGGTTTACAACAGGGCACAGGACTTATATTACATGTATTTTTGTACGTCTTCGACCTGGAATGCATCGAATCTGTGTTATGCGGTTTCAGATAAACCGGAAGGACCGTATACATGGAAGGGAGCGCTCATCTATTCCGGATTTACAAAAAAGATACGATCGAGGCGACCGATGTGCTCGATTATGTGGACATCGACTATGCAAAAAAGAACTACATCATGGCGGGAAATAAATATAACTATGAGAAATATCCAAATGCGATCGATCCGACCGTTTTTTATGATGCGGACGGAAAAAATGTGGATGGTCTACGGTTCATGGTCGGGTGGGATTTTCTGTTAGAGATCGATGAGAAAACAGGCCTGGTCATCCACCCAAAGAAGATGAAAAAACGGTGTGGATCCGTATTTTGGAAAACGTCTGCTTGGCGGCGGACACAAATCGATCGAGGGACCTTACATTCTCTATGATGAGAAAGCGGATATTATTATCTGTTTGTTTCCTATGGTTCCCTGACGAGAGGGGCGGCTATCAGATGCGTGTGTTCCGCTCAAAAACGGTGGATGGAGAGTATGTCGATATGAATGGGGCATATCCGGGGATGGGGATGACAATGCAGCTTATGGCTTAAAACTTTCCGGCAATTATTATCTGCCGGGTCTTAATAAGGCATATATGGCGACCGGGCACAATTCAGCTTTTGTGGATGAAGATGGAAAGAAATATATTGTATACCACACGCGCTTTGACAACGAGCAGGAGTATCATGAACCCCGTGTGCATCAGTATTTCCTGAATCAGGATGGATGGCCATGTATGCTTCCGTATGCGACGGACGGTGAGACGATCGCAGAGAGCGGTTATGACATTTCGGAAGTGGCGGAACTTATTATGTGATCAACCAGGGAACTGCGATCAGTGCCAGGATTGCACAGCCGGTAAAACTGGTACTGATGGAGAACGGAAACGTGTACGGCGAAAACTTAGAAGGCACCTGGAGTATGGAGAATGGCACCTGCTATATGACGCTCACATACGGGGGAAAAGAATATAACGGTGTATTTTGTCAGATGAAAGATGAAGCAGGCACGGATGTCATGACATTTTCTACTGTTGGAGCAAATGAGAGTGTCTGGGGCGTTAAATATTTTGAGTAAAATGAAAGCAAAGACGTGAGAAACGGCAGACGGAGCATAAAATACTTGCAAAGAACTCTTTCCCATGGTAATGTGGTACGTATCTAAAGTTTTGGGAAAGGAACGGGTACAAATGTTAAAAGCGATTGATGATTTCGTCTGGGGAGTTCCACTGATCGTGTTGATCTTAGCGGTTGGTATCTTTCTTACGATCCGGCTGCGTGGACTTCAGATCACGAAACTGCCACTTGCCATAAAACATATGGTGGCAAATGAAAAAAACGGAGAACACGGGGAAGTTTCAAGTTTCGGCGCACTCTGCACAGCATTGTCTGCAACGATCGGAACAGGTAACATTGTCGGCGTGGCAACCGCGCTTGTCGCCGGAGGACCGGGTGCACTGTTCTGGATGTGGATCGCAGCACTGCTTGGAACGGCGACGAAATATTCCAGTGTCTGCTTGCAATTAAATACCGTGTTGTGGCAAAGGACGGTCATATCGTCGGAGGACCGTTTTTATTACATCGAAAACGGAATGGGTTAAAGAAAAATGGAAATGGCTCGCAAAAATTTTTGCATTTTTCGGTGTCGGAGTAGGTTTACTTGGAATCGGAACTTTTACGCAGATCAACGGGATCACAAGTGCCGTGAACAATTTCTTTGATCCGCAGAATACATGGACAGTGGAACTGTTTGGCAGAACCTATTCCTGGACGGTTGTGATCGCAGGTATTATTCTGACACTGTGTGTGGCACTGGTTATCATTGGCGGTATTAAGCGTATTTCCACAGTAGCACAGGTTGTGGTACCTTTTATGGCACTGCTTTATGTCGTTGTGGTACTGATCATACTATTTACGCATCTTAGCGCAATTCCGGGAGCAATCGTAGAGATCGTGCAGAGTGCATTTGGACTTCGTGCGGCTGCAGGCGGAACCCTTGGATCGATCCTAGATCGCCATGCAGATGGGAATTGCCCGCGGAATCTTTTCGAATGAGGCAGGACTTGGCAGTGCGCGATCGCAGCGGCAGCGGCAAAGACAAATGAGCCGGTGACACAGGGACTTGTATCCATGCTGGGAACGATCATTGACACGGTGATCATCTGTACGATGACCGGACTTTCCATCGTGATCACAGGAGCCTGGGATATGGGATTAGAAGGTGTCTGTAACCACGAAACATTTCAGATAGGACTGCCATTCCCGGGCAGGTGGGCATCTTTTGTGTTAATGTTATGTCTTGTTCTTCGCATTTACGACG
>VOFB01002929.1_pt1 | contig 18711 bp, 27 predicted proteins | sample 5384141 | NCBI WGS metagenome assembly VOFB01 (sample SAMN12384721, study PRJNA508395) | human gut metagenome | isolation source: healthy gut A | host: Homo sapiens | reverse complement strand
AGAGCACATAATCTGAATATTTATGGATACCTCAAATTTTTTGCTGGGAGCATCGACCAAACCAGAACATGACCGACGAACAGTTAGCTGAACTGGCACCTTGGGTGAGAAACTCCAAGCTATCAAAAAAATCGCATGTGAATTATAGTGAATTACTCAACTCATAAAGGGCTGGGGTAATTTTAAATTTTACCGTGTTATTATTTGGTGCTTCGTTTCTGATGGGTTCCAACTATATGGTTATCTATATGCATTAGTAGTCTTTAGTTTTTGCTACTATTAAAAACGGTAAAATTAAGAACGTTAAACTGGTGTGTTGGATAGTTATATATGAGGGATGAGGAAAAATTTGTATGTACTGAGAAGATATTACATTACATCGTGACAAATAGGGTACAACACTGTGATGGTATCGTTTGATTGTTTTCACAACCTATGCTATGGTTTGTATTTTTACAATATAAGATAAACAGTTAAAAGAAATGAATTGGTATTTCATAGTTATTTTCGAGTTATAAAAGTGACCATTTATGCATCTTCTTTGATAAAATTATCTAATATTAAGATTGAGTAAAAATAGTATATGCACAATGTCTATATTACAATAAAAATCATATAATTCTCCATACAAAAGTCACAAAAATCACAACAAATATCAAAATAACGCAATTGTCCCACCCCCCCTTTCTCTATAATAAAAATATCAAAAAAAGGAGGGGTTTTCTATGAAAAAGAAACAACTACTGAGCATTCTTAACCGCCGTCATGGCGTTGTTCTGACAGCCTGCGGCAATTCTGGCAATACGCAGGAATCCGCAGCATCCAATTCCCACTTCCACAACACCATCCACCGAAAGCGCCCAACCCGCAGGAACCGAAGCCGCCGATACATCATCGCAGGCCGATCCCTTCGGCAAATATGCCGATCCGCTGGAAATCCATTTTGTCCGCGCCACCGATGACACCGAAACCAACGTTCTCGCCAACCTTCCGGGCCAGACCTCTGGAAGATAACTTGGCTGGACACCTACGAGGAAGGAAAGCTGGGAATCAAAGTTGTATATGACTGGATTGTTAAAGGCGATGATGAATTCAACCAGAAGATGAACGCTATCCATGGCAGTGAAGATCTTCCCGATGTTATGTGCGTCACCTCCACAGATGATGCAGCTTATCGATGCCGGCCTGGTACAGGAAATGGGGCCTGTTTTTGAACAGTATGCAACCGATTTCACCAAAGAAGTTGTATGTATCAGAAGGCGATTCTCCCTTCCTGGCAGGGCAAGAAGGAGGCGTGCAGTACGGCTTCCGGTAACCGGTGGCAGCGAGATTCCGTAGATCTTATGTGGATTCGTACCGACTGGCTGGAAAAGCTGAATCTGATGTCCCCACGACTATGGATAGTGATGAAACATGATAGATCAGTTTGTAAATGCTGACTTTGACGGTAACGGCCAGAAAGATACTGGGTATCGGCATTGCAGGAAACCTCCCTTCTGGGCGGTGGTTTCGGCGGTCTGAGAGGATTTTTCAATGCTTATGGCGCATATCCGGCATTTGGGTGGAAAAGACGGACAGCTTGCTTACGGCGCAATTCAGCCTGAATGCAAGACAGCGCTGGCAGCTCTTCATGACATGTATGAAAAAGGCTACATTGATGCTGAGTTCGGTGTAAAAAGATTCCACTAAAAAAGCAGGTGAATCGGCAGCGGCAGGAAAATGCGGCTTTTCCTTCGGACAGCAGTGGCTTTCCCTCCTCCTTTCCAGTCCTGTAAAGAACAATGATTCCGCACAGCCAGTGGTCTGCATATCCGCTTCCTTAGTAAAACGGTGAGCCCTCCACAGCACAGGCGGATTTTGGGAACCCAACAGATGGATTGCTGTAAATAAGAATAAAATCCGGAAGCTTTGTTAAGATGATTAATCATCTGTTTATCGAAAATGCTGGGGAGAAACCGGAGATAACGGAAAATACTATGCTCACTCCGGAAGCGGAAGGTGTATGGAAGCTTCTCTATCCAGTGTTCCATGCCCGAAAAGAATCTGCAGGCTTATCTGGATATTAGCCGCCCGTCAGTCCGGATGCGTCTTCCCTTACCGGTGAGGCCAGTCTATTCAGGATAAACTGGACAGCTATTATTCAGGAAGTGACGAAGGCTTTGCTTTGTGGGGATGGGAGAGAATCTACGGACCTGCGCCCAGTTCCTATTCTTCCATTAATGAGATGAATGAAAGCGGCCGTATCATGATTAACAAGTTTGTAGGCGCCGACGGAAACAATGACAGAGAAGCTTTCCACGCTGAAACCATGCGTGATGAAATCACTAAAATCATTATCGGCGAATCCTCTATTGATGATTTTGATACCTTTTGTGGCAGATTTCAATAAATTAGGCGGAGATGATATGACAGCGGAAGTAAATGAGTGGTATTCCTCTGAAATAAGCAGCTTCGTAAGAATAACGGGTTACCAGACCCATGCGGCCCATCGGTTTTATGCCGGGCCGCATGGGATTTCTTACCAAAAGGGTTAAAGGAGAGGATATGGCTCTAAGATAAATCACAAAAAAAGCATGTGCTCAAGAGGGAGCTTCTCTGCACATGATGCTCGTACCGGAATTATTTTCACTTTTTATTTTGTTATATCCCTATGGCAGGTATGGTAATTGCATTTCAGAAATTCATTCCGCCAAGGGGCTGTTCGGGGATCAGAAATGGATTGGCCTCGATAACTTTACATATCTCATCAACATGCCGGGAGCGATGTCAGCCTTAAGAAATACCGTTGTCATTGCTTTTTTAAAATCGTATTGGGGCTTGTGGTTTCCCATTACGGTGGCTATATTGCTTAATGAAGTGCGTTCCAGCAAAATTCCGGAGAACAGTACAGACTGCCATTTACCTTCTTATTTCACTTTCGCGTTGGTTCTTTTATGGCGTTATGATAGATATTCTTTCCCTTCCCAGGGGATTGTGAACCAGGTCCTGAATCTGTTCGGTATTGATTCTATCTTTTTCCTGGGGAGCAATAATGGTTTCAGCCCACAATTATCATGACTGATGTATGTGGAAGGGCTTTGGCATTGGCACGTTAGTATATCTGGCAGCCATCACGGGGATTGATCTCAGTCTTTTGAAGCAGCAACGATTGACGGAGCGAACCGGTTTCAGAAAATGTGGCATGTAACGCCGCCGGGTATCCGTATGATTGTGGTATTGATGTGTGTCCTGGCTCTGGGAAATGTACTGAATGCAGGATTCGATCAGGTGCTGAATCTGTACAGTACTCAGGTTTATGAAACAGGCGATATTATTGATACTTTTATTACTGTATAGGGCTGATTGATGCCCAGTTTGGCCCGGCGACTGCGATGGGTGTGTTTAAGTCGGCAGTTTCGTCTGTTCATATCGGTTTCTTATTACGTTGCCTATAAGTTTTTTGATTACCGGATATTCTGACAGTGGAAACGGGAGGTAGACCAAGATGATACAAAATAAGAAGAAAAAGGGGCGGTCACGGTCAGGGAATCCGTTGGCTCCCCGGATTTTTACCATATAGTAAATACCTTTATACTGGTTTTTCTGGCGTTGATCTGTATTCTGCCGTTAATCAATATCCTGGCAGTTTCCTTAAGCTCCAATGCCGCGGCTACGGCAGGTCTTGTGAAGCTGGTGCCGGTGGAATTCACGTTGAAATCCTATGAATATGTGGCAAAGAGGGCGGCGTTCTGAAATCGCTGGGGTGACAGTCATCCGCTGTCTTCTGGGTGTTTCCTGAATGTGCTGATGTGTGTTCTTACGGCCTATCCGCTGTCAAAGGATAACAGCAAGCTGCGGATGCGGACGGGATATACCTGGTTCTTTTTTATCCACCATGCTGATCAATGCGGGGCTGATTCCTGGTATATGACGATTAAAAAGTATCCTGCTGGGAACCATATGGGCGCTGGTCCTTCCCGGGCGGTTCCGGTATTCAGCGTGGTGCTGATGCTGAACTTTCCGGGCGATTCCGGAGAGAACTGGAGGAGGCGGCATTTATGGACGGCGCGAATCATTGGAATATCCTGGCGAGGATTTATATTCCTCTTTCCAAGGCCAGTATAGCCACGATTTGTCTGTTCGCCCTGGTTTATCATTGGAATTCCTGGTTTGACGGGATTATCCTGATGAATAAGCCAACCCAGTATCCTCTGCAGAGCTATCTGCGACAATAATCATACAGGGGGACACCTCTGTAAACAGTACCACAGACTGGCAGACCATGGCACTGGTTTCAGACAGAACGGTTAAATGCGCGCAGATTTTCCTGTCCACCCTGCCTATTGTGGCCGCCTATCCTTTTTTACAAGAGGTATTTTGTAAAAGGTATGGTAATAGGATCCGTAAAGGGATAGTATAATCAAAAAATGCATGGGGAGGCCGCGGAGATGTTTAAATCGAAAACATTCAGAAAGATGTTGATTTCCATTACCCTGGTATGTTTTTGTTTTTATGGAATCCGGTCTCTTCAGCAACCTATACAGCCGCAGGGTGCTGGCAAAATACAAGGATACTCTGGATTCAAGGTCCGTTTTTGGGAAGAACAGCTGGAGCAGGGAAGTGACAAACCTTCTGCTCACCAAAAGCAACCTGACGGATGACAGCAACCTTCTGGCTTCATGTGATGTGGGACAGCATGAGCAGTTATCAGAGAAATGAAGCCATTAAGCAGTTTTCCTACCGGCTTCTCAATATCAAAGGTGCTTTCATGGAATCGCGGCCTCGATAAACACGTATTTCCCGGAACGGAGAATGGTAGTCAGTGCGGATGCCCCATTCTGGATGAGTATGAAGAGGATATATTTGAAGGATATGAGCAGTTTTTATCTTACGGAAGAGGGGAGATATCTGTCTGACTGTTTATTTTTCCCTTTTATGGAAGTCCGCGGGAAGATAAAGAGCTGCCCCATTATATATCCGTACCACCATCACCCCCTATACGCTGCAGGATACGCTGTCGGAAATGCTGAAGGGATACTTTCTTATGGACGCGGAAGGAAAGGAAGGGGTATTGGCGGATCAAAGAGGCTCATGGAAGATGTGGCGGACTACCGGTTTTAAATGCGGTCAGCGCCCCACTCTGCTGTAAAAGCTATGCCTGGTATGCGAGAAAATCGCTACCAAAGCCATGGATAACAGGATCGGGGTTTTCAGGATAAGGGGCTTTTTTGATAGAAGAGCAGGATCGGGATGACAGGGGATGAGCTGACTGGTGATATACCGGTATAATAAAATCGTAAAAAGACGGAAGAATATGGAAAATCTGGATTCCAAGTACAGGGTACATATCGCGGAATTGAGGCAAAGTTACAGTACCAGATACAGCCGCATTTTCTGTATAACAGCATTTTCCCTGATTTACCGGATGGCGCGGATGGATGAAAACGAAACGATGGCCGAGTATGCCGGAACATCTGGGGAAATATTATCAGTATATTACCCGGAGTGGGAAATTCCATGGTAAAGGTGAGGCAGGGAGATCAGCCACATAGAGAATTATCTGGCCATACAGGAAACCCGGTTCGGAGAGCGGATCCGGGCATCTCTGGGAGATACGCCGGAGGAGGTAAAGGATATGGATATTATGCCGCTGATTTTTACAGCCTCTGGTGGAAAATGCATATGAGCACGGGATGAAGGATTGTATGCGGGATGGCAAATATGGATTTCCATGTGTTATGAACCGGAATTTTCAGTTTTACAGTGGAAGATAACGGGCCGGGAATGTCGGAGGAAGAAACTGATCGGGGTATGTCGGAAAATGGAAGAAGGAACGATTGAAACGGAAGAAATCCATGCTATTTCAACACGAATATCCGGTTGAAGCTTCATTATGGGGAGGGGAGCGGCCTGACCTTTGAAAACAGGGAGAACGCGGATTCCGGGTTACAGCCCGTATTTTGGGAGAAGGACAAATCATGGATAGTATAAAATGCAGCCGGGTGGAGGCAGGGGCCGGAGGATGACAGGGAACGTGCGGGAAGGCCATGGTATAATCTTCGATTGTGGACGACGAACCTCTGATCCGGAAAGTCTTTATCATATGCTGGTGAAGCGGTATGGCAGGAAATTTCTTATTTACCAGGCGGCTTCTGCGGATGAAGCTATTAGAGCAGTTTAAAAGCATCCGTGTGGATCTCCTGATGACGGATATCCGTATGCCCGGTATGGACGGGCTTTCTCTTGTCAGGATCGTGGAAAAGGAATGGCCGGATTGTCTTACGGTATTTCTTACAGGGCACAGTGAATTTGAATATGCAAAGACAGGCCGTGAGCGGCAGGACGATAGGATATGTGCTGAAGCTGGATGGGGGACAGAGCCATTGAAGAAATAATCGATAAGGCCTACGACAGGCTGGAGCGGGAATATGAGGAAAAAGCAGGTATCTGAAAATGAGCGCTTCCTGGCAGGAAGCGGCGCCGCTTCTGCGGCAGGATATCCTGAAGCAGATGATTACTACGGAAAATGGACGGAAAAGGAAGAACTCCCTGTACCAGAAAATCCAGGCATCCGGCATGGAGCTTTCTATATGGATGAGTTTTCTGATAGCAGCGATATCCATGCCGCCTATGGAAAACGTTCAGAAAAATGGAGAGGAACCGGCGGCATTGCCGCCGATGGAAAATGTTCCAGAAAATGGAGGTGAACCGGCAGCATTGCCGCCGGTGGAAAACCCTCAGCAGCTGTCCGAAGAGGAAATATCCGGCGGCAATGTCTGGAATGCAGTCACAATGAGCCGGATTCAGTCTGTCATTATGGAGAGCCTGAAATATGCTTTTCATGCGTATTCTGCATCAGTCTCCACCCATCTTTTTTTCTGTTGCTTGCCCAGTCGGAGGACAACAGACCCCAGAGGCTGAAGGGATTTTTGGAGATCGCGCTGTCCATGTGTGAACGTATGGGGCTGAAAGCGCCGCAGATATATCTTTATGAAGAACAGACGGATTTGGAAGGGCTGACGGATGCTTTTTCCGTATTGGGAGAAAAGCGGTTTGAACTCGACCGGAGAAGGGGAAATTATCCTCTGCGGAGCGATGCGGCCCTGTCTGACTATACATGGCGGGAGGAAGGTCCTGTCATGGGCCGTTTTAATGAAAAGCTGTCGGAAAAAGCTTAAGCTATGGAAATGCCGCGGATTTCAGGCTTATTATGGAAGAGGTTAAGCAAAAATACGCCGGAAGAAAATCCTGCGGCACAGATAGCGGTATACCACCTTTGCATCTTTTGCTTCAGGCGATATTGAATTATCTGCCTGAGGAAAGCATGCGCTTACCCACCGTAATCTGGGACAGATAGCGAATTACAGCGCGCACAGAGGCTTCCTGGATGCCTGCCGCTGCCTGGAAGGGCTGGCGGATGAGTACTTCCGATGCAGGGAGGCGGTTCATGAAAATCTGATCATCCGAATGAGGCATGCCGCTGCCTGGAAGCGGCTATGAGTACATAAAAAGGTGAATGCGCGCTATATTATGGAGCATCTGTCGGAGGATTTGTCCATGACTGTGATAGGGAGATGGTGGGCTGCACCCTTCCTATCTGTCCAGGCTGTATAAAAAGGTAACAAACCTGTCGCTGGGGCAGTATATCACAGCCAGAAGGCTGGATTTGGCCAGGGGAAAGCTTCTGGCGGATCCCCTGCCTGAGAACACAGAGCATTGCAGGAACAGACAGGGCTGAATACAGCGTCATATTTCACTCATTTTTTTAAAAGAATACGGGAATGACGCCTCAGGAATACAGAAACCAGATGATGGAGGGATTATCTTACCAAGGCGGCGAACAGGAATGCTGCCGGTAAAAGACAGAAAGGGAGGATGAAGGATCATGTGTATTATGTGGGAAAGCAAAGGGGAATAAGACCTATTCCGGCTGAATGGAGAAGAGGCGCTGTTATTGTGACTCCGGAAGGAATGACGGATACCTTCGAAGAAAAAAGAAGGGCGTATTTTTTATGGCACAGGACGACGGAGGAGACGGTGGTTTTCCATGTATGGAGGCTGAAACGCTGTTCGTGCCGGAACACACTATGGTCCCGGCAGTTTCCTGACGGGAACCCATGGGGAAAGGATCACGAGTACAAGGGACTGGAAAAAGATGGAGCGGCCTATTCCTATGCCTTTCATCGCTGTGCGGTACCCGGAGCGACCTGTTCTGGAATGAAGAACTGGGAGCTGCGCTGTTCGGCACAGGCTCCTGTTCAGGGAGTATGCAGAAATCAGCGGAAGGTCATATGCATCACCGTGTCCTGTGGCCGGAGGAAGAAGGGCCGGGTGCTTTATTCCGATTGCTGGGGACCGGCTTTCCAGGGGAACAATGGAACCTTCTGCTTCCTTTACCGCGTGGATATGCATAGGTGAGGGAAAAGGTGCGGCAAAGAAAATGCTTCATACAGCATGGAAACAGGAGTATGCAGCGAAAAAGCCTGTGCGGAAAAACAGAGAGGTCTGAAGCTCAGTTCGGATTATGCTCGTTTATTATATACGGAAGAGGAGGACGGGCTTCGCTTTCAGCATTGGGTTTACCTGAATGGAAAGGAATGGGTGAAACGGCCCGACTTTAAATATGAAATTGGAGTGCGGACAGAATGCTTCTTTAGCGATCTCGCTTTTTATACGATTATCAGATGAACGGCAGGGAGGAATCCCTTCGATATGGGACTGCAGTCCTGGACAGCTGGTGGAAAAGGCAAGAAGCAAAGAAGGGCTGCTTACGCGGTATGATCCGGAGGATTCCCTTATCGATGCCTGTAATCTGGGAACAAAGCGGGACAGCAGTTTTTTGAAGCATACGATCAGGCGAAAAGAAATGGGACTGGATAAAAAAGAACTGGCTGGATGCCGCTTTTTGAAATCTGTGAATTCGCCATGTCCAGACAGCGTCTGGACGGCGGTATCGGCATGAGCTGGAACAGAGACGGTTCCCCCCCCATGAGCTGAAGGGGACGGCCGAGCCTTTTTTAATCCTGCCTTTGGCGGAAGCCTTTCTGCGTACCGGTGAGGACAGATATAGTATTGCTGCTGTGAGGGCTTATTCTTACTATTACAGGAATTCGCCAATAACGGCTATGGAACAAAAGCGGGGGCGCTGGATACCTGCTGTATCGATAAAGAGTCGGTGATTCCTCTTTTAAAAAGGCGGGCTGCTTATGTACAGGGCAACCGGTTTTTGATAAATATCTGGAGATGGCTGAGGAAGCGGCCTGGTATCTGTCTACCTGGCAGTGGCATCAGACAGTGAAATATCCTGCGGATACGGTGCTCGGGAAAATGGGATATGATACCTTCGGTGGTACGGCGGTTTCCACCTCCCACCATCACCTGGATCCCTTTGCGCTCTGTTATGTGCCGGATTTGCTTGAGCTTTCTGAACGAACCGGCAGGGAGGAATTGGAAGCAGAGAGCCCTTGCCATATGGAGAAACGGGGTTCAGGGGATTTCAGACGGACAATGCAGCTGCTGCAGGCAGGACCCAGGCCGGCGGGAAGCTGTGATGAAGGGATTCTTCATACACGATGGGAAATTACAAAACGGACGGTGAGAATGGCAGCTGGGGCAGTATTTTCAGTGTGACCCAATGGCTCGTTGCATGGCCCTGTGCATTCCGGCTGGAAGTACTTAGAAAAAATGCGGCAACTGGAATTTACTGGACGGCTTATTTTAATGGGGGAAAGTGTAATGATTCAATGGAAGAAAAAGGATTGGATACCTGTTTTTATTAAAGACGGGCAGCAATTGGCAAGGGCCATAGGGGGGAAGGCTGTGAGGACAGTTTTGAAGAAATAGAAACCGGTGTATTCTGCTGGAAAAGGGAATGCCGTCCTGCGGTACGCATGGTTATGGAGCTGCGTGCGGCATATTCTCCGGATTTTACCATGATTCCGGGAGTCAATTATAACGGCAACGGGTGGGGAACCTTTTGTGAGTATACATCAGACCGGTATCACGGGGAACCCTGGCAGTACGGATGGCACAGGGCGTCTGTGGCGGCTATGACCTATTCGGAGAAGGAGCTGGAAGGAAATTTGATCAGCGTCGCTTTATTCGGAGAGGAAAACGGCGGCAACAGCTGCCAGCTATTTGAAGACAATGGGGAAGAAGTGCACCGTATCTGCTGGCCGGAGACGGAAAGCCCGAAAGCCTTGTACCTGTACAGGCTGGGTGAAGCATGGCACGGCAGCATGGAAACCGAAGGATACCTTTATTTCCTATATTGTACTGGAGGAAAACGGAAAAGCCAAATTCGGTTATCGCAGGGCTTTGATGCCGCATGGAAGCTGAACGACAGGGGAGCGGCCGCTTCCTCTTTCTCAGGAAGAGGTCTGGGAGGCATTGCCTATGCAAAGACACTCTACACGGAGGAAGAGGATGGCTTCTGCGGCTTTAATATCGGATTGGCTTGGGAGGGAAATACATGGAAAAACGGGAGGCGAATAAATACGAAATCGGCTGGTGCGGCCAGAACGGGATGCTGGCAAATGCCCTGTTATGAGGCGCTTCATTCCGGTGATAAGGAAGCGGAGACAATGGGATTCGGGGTATTGGACAGCTGGCTGGAGAAAGCCACGCTGCCGGTTGGAGTGGTTGCCAGTTATTATGATCCGGGACAGGACAGATATCTGGAGGCCTGCGATTTGGGAACGGCAGGCCTTTAAGCTTTATTTTCGAAGCCGCCCAGCTTTCTGAAAAGCTTGGAAGGAACGGCGGAAAATATCTTCAGGCCGCTTATCAGATCTGTGATTTCGCCGTCAGGGTACAGGACGGAACGGCCGGTTTGCAAAATGCTGGCATGAGGACGGCAGCGTTGCCATAAGGGAGGGTACCGTCGGTGCATTCACTGGTGCTGCCTGCTGGAAGGCTATCGGCAGTCCGGGAAGAGAGTTACTTAAAATCAGCCATAAAAGGAACCAAGATATCTGGAAGAATTAAAGACCCATGGTTTTACCACGGCCGGTGCGCTGGATATTTTCTCTATTGATAAGGAATCCGGGATTCCGCTGCTGAAAGCGTCGACAGAGCTTTACCGGCTGACAGAGAGAAGGAGTGGCTGGAAGCGGCCAGGGACAGCGCCTGGTATCTTTCCACCCGGCAGTATACCCATACCTGTCATTTCGGCCCGTCCTGCATACTGGGGGCAGACCGGTTATGATTCCTTCGGCGGCACGCTTGTATCTACGGTCCATGAGGATTGATCCTTTGCCCTCTGCTATGTTCCCGAGCTGTATCAGCTGTGGAAAGAGACAGGGGGAAGAGCGTTGGCTGCAAGAGCCAGGGCAATCTGGAAAAATGGCTGTCAGCATATATCGGACGGGACTTTGGTCATTGACGGCAAACAAAGGCCGAAGGGCAGCCAGGATGAAAGCTATACGGTGACGAGGCAGGGAACCCATGGAAGGAAGGCTGATCCGAAGCTTTTAAGGCCGGATTCCATCGGAATCAAGCCAGTGGCTGGTGGCCTGGCCCGGATCCTTCCGCATGGAAGTTCTAAGGCGTCTGAAGGATGAGGCGGAAAATGTGGAACTGAATAAATATATGTATGTACATACGTCTCGTTGGAAGCAGGAATATAAAGAGAAAAGGAAGAACAGCTTATGGCAGAACAAGGTAGAATTTTTTTATAGACAGTATAAATGGAGATGGATTCCTGTTCCGGTTTTTACACCGGAGGAAGCCTGGAGGAGTCTGGAAAAGGTAAATCAACTGATTTTTTCAGCCGGGGACCACATCCGTTTCCGCAGAGGCGGAGAATGGCACGGCATGCTTCGTTTTCAGGGAAACGGAAGCGCATGGTCGCCGATAGCAGTGGAAGCCTATGGGGGAAGGCGGGCTGCCTCAAATACATGGTGACGGATGTTATGCGGCAGTTTTGCTGGAAGGCGTCAGCCATTGAGGGTAAAGGAACTGGCCGTGACAAATGAGGCCGAAACCCGCAGCGTACGTCAGGGGAATCTGCATCTGCGGCAGCCCGCAGGATCACAGAGGATATTGTGATTGATTGAAATCAGCCGTGTTGCCGGTGAAACCGGAGAGCGAGGATGTATACCAAAGTATGTACTGGAACTCGGAATTTATGTGACCATGCCCGGACGTTCTTCGGATAAGAACCATCTCCATGATATTATTATCAGCAACAATTACGTGCATGATGTGTTCACCAGCGGCATTCGTGTAAACCAGCAGGAAGATTTTATCAACGATATCCATCATACGCATGTGGTGGTGAGAAACCGGATTGAAAGAACCGGAAGCGACGGAATCATTGGCCAACTGTATTTCCCCTCTGATAGACGGAAATGTCTGCCTGAATGCAGGGGGCGCTGGGAAGTCTGGAGGATACCAGGCTGATTGCCGGCATCTGGGTATGTGCTGTCTCGGATGCCCTGATTCAGCGCAATGAGGTGGAGGTACCCGTCTGTTTGAAAATCGACGGTACAGCATTTGATACGGATTGGGGAACCGCAGGTGATACCATTTTCCAGTACAATTATACGCACGATAACCAGGGCGGCTTCTGGCTGGACTGCATGGGAATCAACGGAACCGGGAAATGCGGAAAAACAATACTGCGCTATAATATCAGCATTGATGACAAACGCTGCCTGATCCAGGATGATTACGGCCTGCCCGCCCATCTTTACGGAAATCTATTTATAAACAGTGAGGAAGGTCCTCTGATCTGCTGCCACAAGGAAGGAGAATCCCATATCTTCCGGATAATATATTCCATTTCGCCGGCAGACCGGCAAACGGATGGCAGAAATCCTCTTTCAAAGGAATTGGTATAGCGGCAATACCGGATTCCCGGAAAGCGACAGGGAAGCGTCCGGAGATGTCCTCTGCTTTTTCCGGCCTGCTGGATAATAAGCCGGTTTGGGAAGAATGCGAAAGCTACTGGAACCTTCTTGCGGCTCTTGGGGGATGAATAATTCCGGCATGTAAGAATGGTTCTTATGGGTATAAATGATATATTTTTTGTAAGCGATATTACGTTTAAATAATTGCTTAATATTTCATTATAAATATAGAACTTTACAAATACCTTATGCTATAATACCCCTACGGGGAGGTGTAATAAGAGATGTCAGATAGTGAAATACTTCAGCAAATATTGGCTGTTACCCAGTCTTTAAAAGCAGATGTGAGCTCTTTAAAAACAGATGTTGGATCATTAAAAGCAGATGTGAGTTTTAAAAACAGATGTTGGATCGTAAAAGCAGATGTGAGCTCCTTAAAGACAGATGTGGAACTTTAAAAACAGATGTAAGCTCCTTAAAGACAGATGTGGAGTCCTTAAAAAACAGACATGAAGACTGTTAAGTCGGATGTGCAGGATTTAAAGTCAGATGTCCGGACGCTGAAGACAGATATGCAGGATACGAAACATCGGATTACCTCTGGAATTGACATTGGAAAATGAGACCAACCGCAATATCCGCCTTATAGCAGAAGGCCATTTGGATTTAGGCAGGAAGCTGGATCAGGCGCTGATGGTTGAAAATCAAAAAGAAAGCTGCTTATTCGTGTAAATACGCTCGAGAGAATGAAATGCGTAAATTAAAAGAACAGATGGTTACCACATCCTGAAAATAAATCAATACTATCGGAATGAAATCCTTAAAAGAATTTGCATTCTCTTTTTTGCAAATAAATGGAATGGTTCAGGTCTGTCTGAACTTTTACAGAAAAATAAGAAACAGCATCATTTTAAATAACCTGCTTGATTTATTCTTCATGTCTGGATAAAATAAAAAAATAGGTCTATAGTAGTATGAGATTTGAAAAAATGAGTTGACGGGGATAATCCTTTTGAATTACAAAAAAATGAAAAACCTCTTTCTGAGACAATCTATCTGGATTCATGGGAAGACTATGAGAACAGCCTGAGAAAGCCCAGCTTTATCAAATGGGATACATCATCCTTACTGCGTCCAATGAAGAACAGGCGTACGTACCGGGAACAAATCGATTACCAGGCTGGCCCAGGGGCTGCTTCCCGCAGGAACGCACTATGCGGTGCTTCCCCGATCCGGATGGGAAGCGGTGGGCTCCGGCGGCGCAACCTTCCATGTCTGAAATATATTGCGGAAAAAGAACAGCAGGAGAGCGCGGCTAATCTGTTTAAGAACCGCCGGATATTGGTAATTCATTCAGGAGGAGACAGCAAAGGGTTCCTCAATCACTCGCCTGCGGCAAGCTCTTTTCCCCGGTGCCAAGGGCAGCTGCCCAACGGTTATGCATCCAATGCTGCTTTGACAATTCATAATCGGGATGTCAGGCGTTCCCTCCAGAATCCCCCGAGGGAATGCTGATTTTATCCGGGGATGTGCTTTTGCTTTTTTAATCCTGCAGATTGATTTTAACTATCATGGGGCAGCGGCTATTTCTATGAAGGAAAATGTATTGACCGGTAGGATCATGGCGTTTTCCTGAATGACGGCAATGACTATGTCGGTCAATTTCTGCACAAGACAAAGCGAAGAACGTACCTGCGGAGCTTGGGCGGTGGAACGGACAGGATAATGTGGATCTGGATACCGGGGCCGTGATAATGGATTCCGATCTCCTTTATCTTGTTCAGCCTGATCAGTACAGACGGCCGTTTTGACGATGATAAATTCAGGGAATTTGTCAATGAAGAAGCAGAATCAGCTTTTATGGTGATTTCCTGTATCCTTTGGCCCGATCCTCCACATTAGAGCAGTATTAGCAGGGAGGCTGCAGAAGGAACGATAAATGACAAGCTCTCGCCTGCCGCAGGAAAATATGGAGGTGCTGTCGCCTTATTCCATGAAGCGTTGCTGTGCCTGTCTCCGCAGAATTTATCCATTTCGGAACAACGACGGAGCTGCGCAGGCTTGTGACCGCTGACGTGGAAGATTATGAATTCCTGGACTGGAAAAAGCAGGTGGCTACGACTGCGCCGGAACAGGCGCCTTATGCCGCGCATAACAGCTACGTGGGCAAGCGTGCCAGGGTTTCGGCAGGGAGCATATTTGGAAGACAGCTATATTTTGGATGAAACGCAGATCGGACAGGGGGAGTGTAATCTCAATGTAAAACTGAGAAATGTCGGTTCCCGGATCGTATCAGTGCTTCGCCTGCGTCTGCTGGACGGAAGATACGTTATAAGAATTTATGGCGTGGAGGATAATCCAAAGGGACCCTGGAAAAGGGCGCCGGCTTTTGGGAACAAGCCTTCCGGCATTTTTGGAAAAGAATGGTTTGCCGGCGGAGGATATATGGGAAAACGGGGAGCATTATTTATGGTTCGCCGCTCTTTACCCTGTGCGGATACGATGGAAGAGGCTATCAGGCTATCCCTGATCGTAAAACGGATGGCGGACGGCGCAGCTTCGCCCGAAAAGAGCGGAAAAGAATGGAAAAGGCGGATCGGAAGAGCCTGTATTCCAGCTTTTAATGAAGCGGATGTCCTGGCTATCAGATGGCAGCATGAGCTGGAAAGCCGTATCCTTGCAGCAAATTTGTCTGGATTACGTGAGGGCGGAAGCTATTACAAGGATGCTCTGGGGGTATTCGGCGCTCACGGTATCAGCTCCGATATTTATGAGATGCTTCTGGAGGATGCCGAGAAAGCGGCATTTTCCCCTGAAAATACGTATTTACTACGCACTTGCCCATATATGAAGGAAAAACGAATCACCTTTCATGGAAAGGGATATGATTCTCTGGAGGCCATGTGTTTTGGAACGATTCAGAAAAACCATTTATGACAGCGCGGCAGCGAAAGCTGCCATCCAGCCAGGATTACCGCATTGCCAGGGATGAGGTTGCCGTAGAACTTCCTGTGCGCGAACTGGGGCGGCGGGTGGACGGATACGCCTCCTCACTGCAATGAAAGAGGAGGTGCGGTGCTCAATGCCGCATTGAAGCTGAACGGCATATATCCCATTCAGATCCGGGTAAAGCGTCTGGAACAGGTGCATGTGGAATTTGCCAGTACGTATCGGGGCATCAGGCAGCGTGGAAACCGTGGAAGAAATTCAGGACTGCCACAATCCTTATGATTCCTTTGCCCCTTCATAAAGCGGCGCTTATAGCCTGCGGCATTATTCCTCTGCAGGGGGAAATCTGGAAGAAATCTGCCGCCGTCTTGGCGGAGGCATCAGCCTTTCCACAGAGTAGTGGGGAATCCCGCAGGGTCAGGACTGGGAACCAGCAGTACTCCTGTCCGGAGCCTGTGTGAAGGGGCTTTTTGAGTTCCTGGGCAGGAAACGTCGGAAGAGGAGATTTATGATTATTGTTCTGAACATGGAACAGATTGAGAGGCAATGGGCGGATGCTGGCCAGGATCAGGTCGGCGGCTGAGTTCAGGATTAAATTCATTACTTCCATGCCCGATTGATCAGAAAATCAAGGTGGAGAAGGTACAGCTCTCCGAGAAAAATGAAGAAGGAACTGCAGGAACGTTTGTGCTCGTTTTTCTCATACCGGACAGCGCAGGCTGGCCCGTAATCTGCTCCGTGATGTGGTGGGACTCTGGGAGGACGTCCGGAATCCATTGATGCCCTGGAAAAAATGCAGAAATCTGGCTGTTCTGATGAAGTTTGCCGAAAGAGAGAATCTGATGCATGGATCTTGCTTGAACCAGCACTGGGAGCTTTCCAAGCAGTTGGATGCCGGGTCAACCAATACCTGTATTGAACAGATTTTTATGGCATGTGAAGATATGATAGATGCGATTCATTGCAGGGGCAGGCGGGGAGGCTTCCTTCAGATGATTCTGAAAAAAGGAATTACAAAGAGATGCTGAAAGACCGGCTTCATGAAATATTCCAGGAAAGCGGCGTGGATGTCTGGGACAGTACCCTTTGTATGAAGAATAAGAATAAGGAAATGCAGAGAGCGGAAGGTTTATCTTTCCCGCTTTTGCATTTCTGATCCAGAAGCTTCTTCGCATCCTCCAGATGTTCACGGCATAGAATGCGGTAATGAATCCATCCGCCGTCACCGCATGGATACTTCCGTCAATAACTTCTTTCGTATAAGGCAGCAAATCATCATAAACAGCCTCATACTGTCTGTTATCCATTCTCAGCATCAGTTCAAAAGCCTGATCCTCGGCGAAAATATCACAGATATGTTTACTTTTTATGCTGTGCTTGACTCCCCATCCGTAGCTGTTCCCATAGGGAAAACGGATTAGAGTCTGTGTGTTCCATTCTTCCGTAAGATAGCTGTTCAGTTCCTGAAACAGAGTTCCGTTGGCACCGCAGTAAGCGATTAAGTCCTCCATGGAAGGGACTTCCCTGTTTGTTCAGCATTTTTCATACATAGGCGGCCTCCTGTATTTTCTTATTCGTATTTTAATTCAGTATAGCATAATAAAGCTGACAACAGGTGTCATATTATTTATTTTCCTTTTACAAATTATTTTATTTATGATAGGATTCTATTACCGACCGACAATCTGTCGGTCGGTAATAAAAGAGAACAAATTTTGCTGTTCATATAGAATATGTGATTGTATATACAGACAGGAGAATACAATGAGAGTGGTAAAGGAAGCGGAAGAGCGCAGAAATGAAATACTGGATGCGGCGGATATGCTTTTTTTTGCCGACAAGGGCTTTGATAACACAAGTACCAGCGATATTCTGGAGAAGGTGGGTATTGCCAGAGGGACTCTATATTATCATTTTAAGTCAAAAAGAGGATATTCTGGATGCCCTGATCAAGCGCTGTCAGGAACAGATAATAAACGCTGCCGGGGGAAATTGCCGCGGATAAGGGATTCCGGTGCCCGTCGCATTACCGGTGTGGTACGCGCCATGAGTATCAGCCATACAGCGGTAAGGAGATGAAGAACAGATGCATAAGCCGCAGAATGCACTGATGCACCAGAAGTCTCAGGCGGCTGTGCTGAAGGGTGTGACACCGATTCTTACGGATGTGGTGCAGGATGGCATCAGGGGAAGGACTGTTTTCCACGCCTTATCCCCGTGAATGTATGGAAATGCTGCTGGTGTATGCCGGAACCGTATTTGACGATATAATGGACGATGCACAGGAAGTACAGGAACAGCGTATCCGCGCTTTTATCTTTCATGCGGAGAGAATGCTGGGAGCGGAAAGCGGCAGCCTTGGGCGGATATGCTGCAGATGTTCACAGACGGGCCCGCTGTCTGCCATGACATGTCCTGCCGTATCAGGATAAGGCTGTCAAGGACTTGAATATGCGTTCAGGCGCGTGGATAGGGTTAGAATGATATTTAAAATGATCGTAATGATCTGACTAAAATAAGATAATTACGCTTGCAGCCACTGTATTTATTGCCGCTGCGGCTTTGCTTGTTTCGCTGTCTGCGCTTCTCGCTATTGATCTGGCGGGAGCGGTGGATGCCTTAATGGAGCAGGCGCAGACGCCTCATTTTATGCAGATGCACACAGGAGATTTCAGCCGTGAAGCCCTGGAACAGTTTGCTGCGGAAACGAAAATGTGGAGAGCTTTCAGATAATGCCGTTTCTGAATATAGAGGGCGGAAAGATACGGTTAGGAGATAACACGCTGTCGGGCACCACGCAGGATAATGGACTGACCATACAGGGAACAGAATTTTGACTACCTAACGATTTGGACGGAAACCGGATACAGCCACAGGAGGGGAATATATGTACCTGTCTGCTATATGCGCGATAAGCAATACGTAAGCCAAA
>VOFB01001228.1_pt1 | contig 18716 bp, 11 predicted proteins | sample 5384141 | NCBI WGS metagenome assembly VOFB01 (sample SAMN12384721, study PRJNA508395) | human gut metagenome | isolation source: healthy gut A | host: Homo sapiens | reverse complement strand
AGCCAACCGTTTACATTCTTCCACACTTATCTTATTTGTCTTATACTTTTCTTCCGCTACAACATTGGTTTCCTCAACCGGTTGTATTTCCTTTTCTATAACTTTAGCAGACTCAGGCATTGGTTCTTCCCTTTCGTCCTCTCCCTCTTTCTTTTTTTGATAAAGGACAGCAATACTTCCGGTCACCACTGCTATCACGATGAACACTATGCTCCATATACTGATAGAAGAAGCGATTTTAACCGTCAGCTGAGTTTCCGACTCTGGATTCCCCGTCCGCCTTACTTTAAAAGTATAGGTACCGGACGGTAAATCATAATAAGTAATATCCGAACGACCTGTCAAAGCCATCCATCCGGCATCCTCACCCTCTAATTGATATTCGTATGACATAAAAGCAGGTGCCGTATAACTGAAATCAGAAAAGTAAAAGGTAACATTCTTCTGAGAAGACTCCAATGAAATTTCACTCTTGCCGCCATCTCTCACAACAGATTGCACTACAGATTTTCCATTTACACATACATCTGTTATGGCAACCGGATAGGGAATGGATTTCCTCTGATTCATCCGCACTGCATCCAAATACAGAAGCCCTTTGGAGTTTCCAAACCAAATGCCATTCTCATCACGCACCGGCGGACAAAGAGTAAATATGGAACTGGGAATACCATCAACAAAATTATAAGGAATAAAATGGTCTTTCTTATCATACCGGAACAAACCATTGTTAGTTCCCAGCCATAACCACTTTTCACGATCCTCTACAATAAACATACCATCATTCCCATCCAAAGGAGTCCCCGGCTGCAAACGCCTAAAAGTAGTCATAGATAAATCAGAGATAAAAAGCGAGCCTTTGTCCGGAAAAAAATAAAGATCATGGTCGGAATCTTCGTAGATCACTCTTACTTTTTCCTTATGAATAAATCCCTCAGGAAACACATCGGTTTTTAATGTCCGGACGGAAGGGTCCCAAATACACATTCCATTCTCCGTACATATCCATCCTTTATGGGTGGAATCAAAATAGATTTCATATACGTTCCCTTCTGGCAACTTAGAGTTGGCACTGGTATAATGAGCTATCTGTCTGCCATTTTTATAGCAGAATATTCCTAAAGATGTTCCTATCCACAAATTCTTTTCACGATCCTGCTTGATACAAAAAATATGTCCCTTACTAAAAGGCATTCCTCCATCCGGTTCAAAATCTCTGAGTGTCAAAGTCGCAGGATTTAAAACATACATTCCACCACCGTATGTACCTATATAATACTCATTCTGATAATACAGACAACTGAAAATCATATTTGAGCGTAACTGTGGAACCTTGAAACTTTTATAACGATGATTTTCTTCGTCAATATAAAAAAAGTCCGTCACGAGATCCGATCAGTTTCTCTTTCTCCTGATAGCAAGTGCACGTACTGGCATATCTCTGGAATCAAAAAAAGGAGCATACGTATAAGTGGAGAACAACCCGCTCTGATATAATGTGTAATCCAATCCCAGCTGATAGAATCCTACCCATATCAATCCTTCTTTATCAACCAAAACAGAATAAACGGAATTAGAACGCAAAGTCTCATCCTTCCCTGTTTCATGACGCATGGAACGAACAACTTTCTTTTTATCCGTTGATACAAAATGAACTCCGTTACCATCCGTCCCTACATACAAAAGGCTTTTGCCATCACCGGACAAAGAAGAAATGACATTACAACCTACATCAACAAAACGGGCAAATTCTTTAGTTTGTGTATCAAAACTGATGATTCCCTGTCCCATCGTTCCTAAATAAAGCATACTCCCTATCCGGGCTATATTCTTAAAGGAACAAACATGCTTCTCTTCCACCACATTATGATAAGCCACTATTTTTCCATCTGAGAGTTGTAAGGAATAAAGACCATTCTCCGTAGCCATCCAAAGTATTCCATCTTCTCCCAAATTCAAGCCACCAATCGAATTCGCCGCCGACAACATATTAGGATCTATCATAATTTGGTTCAAGCTCCCTTCTTTATAAATGAAAAGTCCTCTTTCTGTTCCGATATAAAGTATTCCTTTCCCATCATGTAAAAGAGAGCGCACAGCATATCCTATCGTTTCACGAGCAATGGGCTCCAAACTGTTTTTCGCTTGCTAACACGCCATAATCCACTGCCATTCCCCATCCACAATTCATTGCCAGGCATTTCGGCAATGGCATTCACCCGTTTCAATTTTTCATCTGAGCCCGGAATAAGATAATGCTTGAAATGAATCCCGTCAAAACATTCCAGTGAATTACCGGTTCCCAACCATACATAACCCAAAGAGTCTTTATAAATGGCATTTACTACCAAATCTGATAATCCCTCAGTTACAGACAAGCCACGAAAAGCGTAGGAACGAGAGAAAACGGGTAAAGACAAGAATATAAGAAACAATATAAATATAAATCTTAAAATGTTTTTCATTACATTGTGCATATTTGGAACCTCGTGTTTATCAAATAATGCAAATATAGTGAAAAGGGAATATATTTTCCTATCAAAAAAAGAAAAAATCATCATCCACTTCTTATTTGCTGTATGAAAAAGAAAGGATGATGATTTAAAAAGATTACTTTATAAAAGAAAGTTTATATCAAAGTTTGCGTAAATCATGTCCGGGCAACAAATTATATTCTTTTCCATTCATCCTGACTTTACAAGGTGCAGAAGCTGCATATTTCCAAACGCCCTCTTTATACACCAACATCACATCTGTTACTGTCAATGAACTTATTTCAACATGTGGAGTTTTCAATAGTGTACCTCCTCCCAAAAAGAAAATACAATCATCGCCTTGTTTATTTCCCCACAATGCATAAGCAGCTTGTACAGTCATTTCTCCACTTTTACACAAATGACCTGCATCATCCGAAGAAATAATCCGGTCCACACGCCCCTCTTTTTGTTGGATACAAATTCCGACATGACTTCCAGCCACACCACTTTCCACTTCTGGAAAAGTAACGGAGGAAATACATCCCGGCTCCTTTACCGAAGAAGGTTCATAAACAGCTACAAACGGACGATTCCAAGCTTCACCTTGTTGGCGGGCTACAAAAGTCAACGTAGGTTGCTCTTTGATAGCATAAGGCATATCCGGAATCCGGCTCAATCCTTCAGTCATCGGGCTCAAAGCCGAGAAGACTTTACGTTCAGGAGCACCTTTCATCCACATATTCATACTGATATTATCCTCATCCGGCATCTGTATAGTAAACGTTGTTTTAATATCTTTGGACGTCTCGGCACTTTTCTTATCAAACAAATACGAATAGGCATATATATGTGCCCCAGCAAAAGCCAGTTCCTCCGTTGGTTGAAGAGACAAGCTGCTCCCGTCAGCAGCAGTCAAATTCATGGTTTGTCCCATATTATGATAAAAATAATCATGCATTTTATCTCCTCCCTCCACTTTCCTGCTACGGAAAATATCGACATAATATCCGTTCTTTTCTCCTGTAGTCACAATACTCATCATACGGTTTTGATCAGCTTGTGATTCAGGTTCACGGAAAAAGACTTCACTATAACTCACAGGCTGATAATCTACTTTCATCCCTGCTTCGGGGTAGCAGTTCAATAATTTGAAAGCATGATTGCTTTTCATAACCGGATAAGAAGAGATTCCATCTACACAAACCGTATTGTGTGCAGGGAACTGACTATAATACTCCAAATAATCCAAACCGGAATAAAGGGTCAAGCCAATACCTCCATCCGGTGCCAGACGATATCCTTTTCCATAAAGTTCCATGCTGATGCCATTGGCATGCATGTGATTCCCTTCACTGGCATTTTTGGGCAATCATCAAACTATGACGTTTGTCCATGCCATTGCGTTGCACCAACCAACTGGCATTGGGAGCATAAAAAGTAGGAGTTACATAATCATTGATATCACCGGCAGGTATCTTATCATCAATTACCAAAGGCTTGTCACTGAAAAAAGAAGTTACCGCCACCCTCACATTTTTCTTTTCAGTCGCCGGTTTGGAGGCATCGGGATCAAATAACTTCAACATAGCAGTAAATTGTCTTTCCTGATATTTTTTACCATGTTTCTGGGCATTAGCTACCATACGGGCAAAGATAGCAGGATTCAATTTACCGGGATGTGTATCGCCAAAACCCATTGTCATACAATCCGGAAACAAATATTGCGGGTCGGCGGCCACCGCTTTTTTTATGACAGGAATCTCCTCGGTCAGGTCCATACCCAAATTACGGTCAAAGATAGTGACCATATCCGTATAATCCCCGACAACTACCTGACTATAACCCGGACATTCAGCCCAAATACCGGTTTCAGCATCATAACCATAATCAGCAAGCTGTTTCAGTGACCATTGACGGATGGAAGAACGATTCAACACATAATCAATATAATACTCGCCTCCCTTTTTATCCGGATAAGAAGCATCAGATTCCAAAATCATGCCGATGCTCATGATATAACGTGCCTGCATCAGATTCCAGTTATTATGCGGCACTCCATTATCAATGATATTATCCGCCCATTTCTTGAATGCTCCGGCATAGATGTCCATCTTATCAGCCTTATCGGTTTTCAAATAATCATATAAAAAATCATACAATGGAACCAAAGCATTCACAGCATCCTCGTGAATGACTTCAAAACTGCTCATACCCACCAAAGTCTGCTGATGTCCATGATTCAAATCCTTGGGAACATTCCGGTAATAAATCCCCGTCATATAAGTGTCAAATACCGAAGCTGCCAAATCAGCATATTTCTTCTCCCCGGTCATCCACCAAAGAAAAGCGGCATCACGGGCGATACCCAGTATCTCTACATTAATACTTTGGATGATATTTCCGGTTTTACTGATATTCACCCATTCGTACGGTCTGCCTTCCAACGTCCCATTTGCCAGATACATTCCCCGAGCATCTTCCTGATAAGGCTTCAAATCTTCCAGCTTGGGACGTACATAGTTAGCTGCATGACTGCGTGCACCGGTATACATCACCGTAGGAGCCGGCGCCTTCTCTCCTCCTGCATGATCATAATATTCTCCTTTAATATATACCTCCGTTGCATGAGTTTTCCAATACATTTGCAAACGGGAAGTAAGCCATTCAGGCCCTCGGTCAGCATACCGGTCAGTCCGTTGCTTTAACTTTTCAAACACTTCCTGTGCCCACGGTTCTTCCTTTATCAACTTCTGCGTTTCAACTTTGCCATTACTATCCGTCAGATAACGGGATGACCTTGTGACAGTTTCACCGATAAGGAAGTTTCCTGTGCATATAATACACTTGTTACAAGCAAGCATATCCATAAAACGATCTTTCTCATAATTCTATTCATTCTCTTTCACAAAAATACGTATCATAAAAGCTATTCCACTCAATCCAAATGAATTATTTTATCATCCGCCTCTTCCATTCAAATTTAAAGTTACCGAATATAAAATGTTTGCTTTACCGGCTCTGCAGTCTTTATCTTAGGATCAGAGTTTTTTCCGTATTGCCATGCTATTACAGTTACTTTTACCGGATAGGTGGTTTTAGGAGGAATAGCAGTTAATATCAATCGATTACCATCCACATAAGCCGGTCCCGATTCCACATAAAAAATCGACCGGCAAGCCACAACTGAAACAGCAGATAAAGAAACGTACTTAGTACCACGCTTTATGTCCGGTAACGTTGCAAACTTAATATATTGCTGCTGTCCTTCCGTATTTTTAACCGGAATTGTCACCTGAGCTTGCTGAACAGCCGGTTTATATTCTTCGTCTCCCGGATGAGTTATAGAAAAAACAATATCCGATTTCTTGTCCGTCCATAAAGTTCCCCGATTCCATTGTATTCGAAATGTCACAGAATCAACTAAAACAGCTGGGCCGGTAATCATCTGCAGGACCGGAGTTTTTCCAGCATGACCAACAGATGCCCCAACAGGCAAATCAGTCCAATTGGAAAGTCGGGGACTTTCTCCTGGAACAGTATCCCAAAAAAACAGGGGTCAATTGAAATGTGATACCATCTTCCTGTGGCATAAAAGCCGGGTGAACTTGTAAATGAGTATTCTGTTGGGATACTGTTTTTCCGTTTTGAGACACACTTACCAATTGTGGCTTCATATCGTAATATCGGGATTGATACGCCAAAGTAGCCTCTATCATCTCACGATCAAAAAACCAAAATGCTTGTGCAGGATCCCCTTTAAATTGATTTACCGGTGCCGGAATACTTGAAGGCTTTTCATTTTTTTTTCCATCGCTCCATCAACCATCCCTCCTTGGTCCGGATCTACGTGTCCATAATGCATTGCCTTCTTGATATAGAGAGCTATATATTGTGCTTTTTCCGGAGTATAGGCAAAGTGTCCTTCAGCAGGACAGGCCAACATGCTTAAAGGCAGCAATGGATGCTCCTTACGTTCTTTCAAACCTTCATTGCTCCATGTATGTGCTGATTCATATTCTCCCATGGTTTCCAGACAAGGAATTTTATTGATGTTACGTTCTCCCCAAATATCCGGACATAGCCAGCGATCACGATGATATGGCCACTGACCACTGACAGAAATACATGCCAATGTACGTTCCGGTTTATAGGCAGCAAGATAATAAGGCCAACTAGCAGCAGCCGAATGTCCTATGGCTATTAAAGGAGCTGTAGACAACTCTTTATATCCAGATTCTTCAGCAAGATCTGCCAAAAGGCCATCCAAAGTTTCCCATGCCCCATCCGTAAAATCAAATCCATGATTGAAAGAAGGACATACCCATATTTGAGCGACACCAAGTTCAGCCATACGTTGTCGGAAAGCCTCATCTTCAAGGATGGAGATTTCCTCCATATTGTGTTGGGCAACCAAGATTGCTTTTACTTGTTCACACTGCCCGGGAATCCACAAGTAAGCCCTTGACTCAGGATTTTTGGGATGAGTGCTAAAATTACGAACGGGTACAGACCATTGCCAAATTCCTGTTTGTGCAACAAGCGTAAATGATAAAAGCCAACCGAATATTCCAAATAAAAATACATGTTTCATAGTTATCTTCACTTTTATTACAAAACGAATCACAATCAAGAAACACTCAACTTTAGTTCTAAATATCTTCCAAGAAATGAGTAAAAACTATCTTTGTACGTATTAAGCTACATATACAAAACTTAAATAGCATGAATAAACACACTTTTATTTACAGTAGCCTCTTTCCTGTTTTGTACACAAGTATCAGGAGATACGCCGGACGGAATTTACCACAAAGGATGGATAGACTTCAACAAGAACGGGAAAAATGGATCTATATGAAAATCCTAAAGCCCCGCTGGAAGACAGAGTACAAGACCTGCTCTCACAAATGACATTGAAGAAAAAAGCCAGATGGCTACCCTCTATGGTTCAGGACGCGTACTAAAAGATGCGTTGCCTCAAAACAATTGGAAAACAGAAGTATGGAAAGACGGAATAGGAAACATAGATGAAGAACATAACGGATTAGGGGCTTTCAAGTCCGAATATTCTTTTCCATACGCCAAACATGTGAATGCCAAGCACACCATTCAACGCTGGTTTGTAGAAAAAACACGTTTAGGTATCCCAGTAGATTTCACCAATGAAGGTATTCGCGGATTATGTCATGACCGGGCAACCTACTTCCCCGCCCAGTGCGGACAGGGTGCCACCTGGAACAAAAAATTAATAGCCCGTATCGGAGAAGTGGAAGCTAAAGAAGCAGTGGCATTAGGATATACCAACATCTATTCTCCCATTCTTGATATCGCCCAAGACCCTCGCTGGGGAAGATGTGTAGAAACATACGGAGAAGATCCTTATTTAGTAGGAGAATTAGGAAAACAAATGATTACCAGTTTGCAAAAATATAATCTGGTAGCTACTCCGAAACATTTTGCAGTTTATAGTATCCCGATAGGCGGACGTGACGGAAAGACACGAACCGACCCACACGTAGCCCCACGAGAAATGCGTACCTTATATATAGAACCTTTCCGGATGGCATTTCAAGAAGCCGGAGCGCTGGGAGTAATGAGCTCTTATAATGACTATGACGGAGAACCCATTACGGGAAGCTACCATTTCTGACCGAAATATTACGTCAAGAATGGGGATTTAAAGGATACGTAGTATCGGACAGTGAAGCTGTGGAATTTATCTCCAACAAGCATAAAGTAGCAGAATACATACGAAGACGGAATAGCACAGGCGGTCAATGCCGGACTGAATATCCGTACCCATTTCACTCCGCCTGCCGATTTTATCTTGCCTCTTCGTAAAGCTGTTGATAATGGTAAAATCTCTCAGGAGACTCTCGACAAACGGGTAGCCGAGATACTTCGTATCAAATTCCGGCTAGGCTTATTTGACAATCCCTATCGTGGCAATGGTAAACAAGCAGAACAAATAGTCCATAGTAAGGAACACCAAGCTGTATCATTGGAAGCTGCCCGTCAGTCGCTGGTATTACTAAAAAATGAAACTAACCTGCTTCCTTTATCCAAATCTATCCGTTCCATTGCTGTTATCGGTCCCAACGCCAACGAACAGACTCAATTGATTTGCAGATACGGTCCGCCAATGCTCCTATTAAAACCGTTTACCATCATGGTATTAGGAGGAATGAACTGACCGTCAGGGAAGATCGTTCACGAACCAGCCTTAACCTTCCCGGACGGCAGGAAGAACTTTAAAAGCTGTTTGTGCAACCGGGAAACCGATCATTCTAGTAATGCTTTCGACGGACGCGCTTCTTCTATAAATTACGCAGCAGCTCATATACCTGCCATTTTACATGCTTGGTTTCCCGGAGAATTTTGCGGACAAGCTGTGGCCGAAGCCTTGTTCGGCGATTATAATCCGGGGGGAAGACTGGCAGTTACTTTTCCTAAATCTGTAGGGCAAATTCCTTTTGCTTTTCCCTTTAAACCAGGGTCAGACGAAAGTTCCTCTACTTCCGTTTACGGAGCGTTATATCCTTTCGGGCATGGCTTAAGTTATACTACTTTTTACTTACAGTGATTTACATATATCACCATCACACCAAGGAGTACAAGGAGATATCCATGTAAGTTGTAAAATCAAAATACAGGAAAAATAAAGGAGATGAAGTCGTACAACTTTATTTACGGGATGAAATCAGCAGCGTTACCACTTATACCAAAAGTATTACGCGGCTTTGAACGTATCAGTCTGAAAGCTGGAGAAGAACAAACTGTTCATTTCAGATTGCGACCACAAGATTTAGGATTATGGGACAAAAATATGAATTTCCGTGTGGAACTGGGTAGTTTCAAAGTAATGCTCGGAGCTTCTTCTACAGACATCAGATTACATGGTCAGTTCGAAATAACGCCCTAAACCTCCCACCATTTTAACTCAGCATGGAATGACAGGAATATTCAGATTCCTATAAATACAGTATTTCATTAAAACATCGGTAAATAATCAGTTCACATCTAATTTATGTTCACAGATCCTTTACCGATGTTTTGAACAAAATCTTTTAATCTCTATTTTGAAGATATAAATGAAGGAGGAAGTTCTTCTACACCCCATTTTTTGTTAGGCTTTGCCCCTAATTTCAACTCAAAGTCCCCCCTTAATAAAGTCTTCATGATAAAACCAACATTTATTCCACTTTTTCCCAGTTAAGGGAAGCATTTTGAATGTACATATTATCAGTTGAATTTCCTTTCGTTATGATTTGGAAAGTCTTTCCGGAATAATAACGATTGTCCAAATGAATAGTAACCTTATCAAAAAGCGGAGAAGTAATCTCATAAAAAGGCTTTTCCGCACAAACCACCATCCACCTCAAACAGTCCGATTGCCATCAGAACACCTAAAGCCCCCATCTGTCCCTGATCCTCATCATCCCGATAGCCTCCATAGGGAGTCACATCACAATAAGCAGCTTTTACTTTACGCACCCACTTCTGAGTAAGCCAAGGTGCTCCTGCATAACTAAACAAATGAGCCATTCCAGTCCCCGGCTGATTACCATAATCTGTCCAATTGCCTTCCTTTGTTTTATTAGAACGGAAAAACCCATACGACTCACTCTTTTCGAAATTAGCATTCAATCTCTTAACATACTGGTCGGCACCTCCATAAAGTTCTATCAATCCTGCCATATCATGTGGAACATAGTGTGAATAAATAGCAGAGTTACTCTCGCAAAATCCTCCTTTTTCTGTCAATTCCAACGGATCAAAATAAGGTAACCAGTTGCCATCCTCTCCACGAGGTTGCATATAACCACTTTCCGGATTCCAAAGATTACGATAATTCTTTGACCGCTTCATAAAAAACTCATAATCCTGTAATTTCCCCATTGTTTTCGCCATCTGTGCCAAGCACCAATCCTGATAGGCATATTCCAATGTCATGGAAGCTCCGGTAGTATGCATCCCTTCAACATCTTTCCGTCCGTCAGGCACATACCCCCCCATTCCTCATGATATTTCATGCCACCGGAATAAGCTGTCTTGCTATGTTCATAACCGGCATGGTCGCGAATACCTCCCACAAAAGCATTTTTCCGCAAACCTTCATAAGCCAGTTCCGCATCATAATTACGAATTCCTTTATTATAAGCCGAAGCAAAAAAAGAAACAGCCGGATCACCAATCATCACATACGTATAATTTCCTCCTGATGGTCCACGGGGAATCAGACCTCCGTTTTGATACATATCTATCATTGTATTACAGAAATTATCCATAACTTCAGGATATGCCATAGACCAGAGTATGTTCAGTGACCAATGACTTCCCCACCATGCATCAAAGTTATGATGATTATACAAAGGTTTTCCATCTTCTCCCAAAGGAATTTGCCGTATGCGCGGAAAGTCGGAAGTCATATCCATATAATGTCCATCGGCATCACTGACTACATGGCGTCCCAATAAGGCATGCCACAAATCCGTATAGAGTTTTATTTGCTGTTCTCTGCTACCGCCTTCCACTTCTATCCTTCCAAGCCAATCATTCCATTCGGAAAAAGAAGACTGCTTTACTTGCTCAAAATCCCAGCCTGACAGTTCCGTTAACATATTCTTACGTGCCTGTTCTACACTGACATATGAAATCGCCACTTTCAGCATCACCTTTTCGTCTTTTTCTGTTTTAAATCGGACTGCCATACCCGCATTCTTACCTGATATTCTTTCCGGATTGCTATTAGATTCTATCCGGCCTTCGCGCCAAGATACAACCTTATCCATTGGCTTGCTCAATTGTGCATAAAAATAAACAGGAGTATCTTTAGGACGACGTCCTGTACGTTCCATCATCTCCCATCCGGCTATTTCCTTATCACTTACTTTCCAAACCTCCGAATAAGCTGTAGGTCCATGTGCCAAAAACGCTCCCGTATCAAATAAAATATAACTGGCATCACTTTTCGGAAAAGTATAACAATGAAAGCCTACGCGCATAGTAGAAGTCAACTCTGCTGTTATGTCATAATCTGTCAGTTTCACTTTATGATATCCCGGTTTAGCTATCTCTCCATCATGAGTAAAAGCCGATTGATAAGCATTCATACCCAAATGCCCTTTAAACTCGCCAACGGTAGGCATCACCGCCACACCGGACATCTGCCAATTATGAACATGACTAAAACAGCGTATTTGTTTTGAGTCATACAGATATCCTGATCCCCAAGAGTGCTCGGTATCCGTATCAGGGCTAAGGCTGACCATACCAAACGGACGACATGCCGAACTGAAAAAAAACCATCGGGAACGGTGACTGTCAACAAAAAGGATTTACCAAGTCAACATAATTCTTTTTAGTCCCCGCTTCATTGAACAACAAAGAACCAAAAGCAGGCTGATCACGATCGTATCCTTCAGGACGAATCTGCCGAAGAACCTGTTCCGTATAAGGCATCTGCATCCCTTTCCGTATAACAAAATGATTGTAGGTCATTTCAAAAATCGGCATATATCTACCCCTTCCTTTATTAGATATCTCAGTCCAGTTGCTATATTTTCCTGTGACATCCTTCCACACAGCAAAAGGAACATTATACCCCAAATTATATTTTGCGACATACTCAAACCCTTTCATAAGCCGGTTATCAAGAGCCGAATATAAATCATCACCTTGTTGCCAAGCTATTTCACAAACAGTTGCCAGGGCACCTATACCCAACATGCTATGCCCCTGATCACGACCACTCTCCTGTATCTGACCGGTATCCCCACTGATATAATGAGCTCTTGTCCCGTTATCATTGGCATGAAGATAAAAATCAACCGCCTTATTATACATTTCCTCATTATCCCATAAAATAGCAGCTGCCATATAAAGCTTTAGTCACAATAGGTCCCCAATTCCCATTTGTATAAGGCTTACGATGGTAAAATTTTCCATTACAGGCAAGAACACTTCCCTTATCATTCTACTGATCTCATTAAACTGAACAACTGTCATCTTTTTTATAAGTATGACGCAGTATTTCAGTAGCATAAATAATCTTTAATCCTTCCAACCCCACCAACAAAGGGGCATCATTCGTTTCCGGAATTCTTTTAAGTGTTCCGGCATAGCCTAACAATAATTCCAAAGATTTCTCGGCATGAGTCTTTAGTACGACTAAAGCCTGTCGGACGGTATTCATCATGAATGTCTACCATCAGCCCATAATCAGCACACTTTTTCACGGCTTCGTGCATCCATTTTGTCCACACCTGCGAACCTACCTGCACAAACCCAAACTTAATTCCAGAAATTCCCCATGATTTATACAAAGGAAGTATCTCATCCAGCTGTTGCTGCAAAGCCCGCTGATTAACATAGAGCATAACTCCGATGCCATGCTGCTTCGCATAAGCAACCACTTCTTTCAGATTCAGTGCATCTATTTTCGGATTCCTACGCGGATCAAGTGTTACAGTAGTGGCATCTGAAGCCTTATCATACTCAAAACCATACCAACCGGCATCAAAGTGGATATATTGCAGATTCCGTTTTACAGCAAAGTCTACCAAAGCTTTTCCACCTTCTGTGGTCAAGGTCACTTCACGCATCACTTTTCCCGGTTTAATCCAGGAAGTATCCTTAATCCGACATGGCGGATTAAGATTTAACAGGATATCGTTGTGTTCTAAAATCTCACCCGGCTTGTCAGCACACATGATTACACGCCACGGAGTAGAATAAGGTGCAATATCTTCTACCGGACCATACATAGCCGATATAATCGTATTCTTTTTAGTCGATGACACATTGAACTTCGTACGTACATAATCCACCACTTGCGCTTCAGCCAGGCAGACATATCCTCCACCTGCCAGTGTCAGCAGCAATGGACGGTCCGACTCGCCCGGCCAGTTTTCAAGAGGCAGATAAGAATACGGGGTCTGAGCTTTAGGGGTAAAATAGGCTTTAGTACCTTCGGGCATAGTATATTCTGTATACTCATCTGTAATCTTCAGATATTGTCCGCCCGGAAAATGGTAACGGAAGGCAATTCCCTCATCATAGGCACGGATATCAAGAATCAACTTATCACGTCCATTCTGACGATTGACAAGTATTTTCCATGCATTATAGCAGTCTTTAATTTCACTTCTTTCACCATAGACCGGATGCCAGATCGTATCTTTCCGACTACTATCCACAGTTCCGATTTCAACTCCATCCCGCCATTCTACATTTGCATTGATTCCCAATAAGGAAGGTTTTACTGTCTGTTTTCCGTTCCAGGTCAAAGAATAGTGTAATTGTCCACCGCTATCACTCAACGTAAACTGGTATTTTCCATCCGGTGACGTCATATTCACCTCCTTGCCCTGTACACTCAAAGACAAAGCTACCCATAACACTCCTACAAATAATTTTTTCATATTTTCAAAAGTTAGTAAATTATTGTTTTTGATGTATCATCTTTTATTAAAAGACGTATAACGGCTTGTTTTTACTCAATACAGAAAGATTTAAATTCCTTTTTCTTTTATATGTGTTCTCGGATGGGCTGGGAGGATAAAAGTACAAAAACGTACTTTTGAAAAGGACCTTAGCTATATTTAACCCTTTTCCGCATTGATGTTTATCGTATAATTGGAAGTCCAAGAGGTAAAGATAAAACAAAGTAAAAGAGAAAATGAAAAGAAGGACTACCTTCGTCTGTGAAGATAGTCCTCTAAATATCAGTCATCTGTTATACCTATTCCCATCCAGGATTATTACCAAGTTCCTGTCCATTAGACAAAGTATTTAACCATGTAACAGGAATAGGACGAAGTTTATATTTACTTTTAAAGTAGTCTCATTTAATTGGGTCTGGATTAATCCACCTGTAATATTTGTAACATCCCAGTTGTATTTCAAAACCCTTTCAGCCAGTTTTCCTGTACGTTGCAGGTCGTTCCAACGTGGTGCTTCTCCATAAAGTTCCAATGCTCTTTCATCCAATACATTATCCACTGTAACAGTACCTGCATATTCTTGCAATCCACTTTCCGGTGTATTATTCATGGCACGTTTACGTATCTGATTTATATAATACAAAGCATTAGAATTATCTCCCATTTTAACAGCAGCCTCAGCAGCAATTAAATAAGTCTCAGCTAAACGGAACAAATAAATATCACGAGTTCCATTTTCGACTGTTCCTGAACTGTTATAACGAGTATTGCAATCTTTAAATTTCCAAACAGGAAGCCAAGCGCGTGACTTAGAGTTAAAGCTCTGATAACCTGTTTTATAATAATCATCATTACCGGCATCAGTATACGTTCCCTCAGGATAATTATAGAAAAAACGCCCACGGTTATTGGCCGCTGTTTTCTCAGCATCTGTATATTGCTTATATCCACTCTCCCCGGGAACGGGGAAATAAATAACTGTATCCCCCTTTGCTACATTCACACCATTCGTACTTTCAAACCAGTTTCTACCATAAGCGCGTCCATCTATAGAAGTTGCCGGATCACCATTCAACGGGCTCATAAAAGTAACTTCCGTACGTCTGTCTTTTTTCCAGTCGAATAATAAATAACTATATTTGGTCGGCATTACAGAAGCATAATCATTACAATAAATCGAAGAAAACCCCAAATCAGTCCAACCTTCACGATAAACAAACAAATAGAATTCTGTCTGAATATTATTATTCCATCCTGATCCGGCAGAGAAATTAATACCAAAGATAATTTCATCGTTCTCTTCATTTGCCTGACGATGAACCATTGCATAATCATCCAACAAGGCATGTCCGGAATTATTAATTACATCTACGGCATCATCATAAGCCTTTTTAAAATCATCATCTTCCGCATAACTCTGATATCCGCGAGTCAAATAAACAAGGGAACGAAGATGTTTTGCAGCCGCTTTTGAGGCACGTCCATAATTAGCCGCAGTCTGCTTCATTGGAAGAGAAGAGTCCATGACATCCTGCAAATCAGCCAGAATTTGTCTGTAAAAATCAGCACCACTATTCAATTGCGAAGTTGTAGAAGGTGAAGTCGGCTCTTCCAAAATCAACGGAGCTTGTCCCCAATTCTTCACGATTTCAAAAAGATATAAAGCACGCAAAAACTTGGCTTCCGCAACCCGCTGAGCCAATACCCCCTTATCAATGCCATCAAATAGATCCTGATCTTTTGTAACTACCGCACCGGCGCGACCAATAGCGGCATTGACATTTTTCAACGATTCGTATACTACTTTCCATTGATTATAAACAGTAGCATTGTCATTAGCATAATCCACCGTATACTGATTTAATGCATTGGTAGCCGTACCGTCATTCTGAGTTCCCAAATCCGTCCCAAGTTGGGTCAACAGAAAATAATTCGTTGTATTATATACTGATTTTAAAGTGGAATAAGCTCCATTTATAAGAGATTCATATCCTTCAGCCGTAGCATAATATTCTTCGGCAGACTGACTGGACCAATTTTTTTCATCTAGAAAAGACGAACACCCCGAAACTGCGAATACAGACGCCAGCAGGAGACCTTTAGTAAAAATATTTTTTGCTTTCATATTATCCTAATTATTTGAATGATAAATTAATACCGAAAATCACATTTCGAGTCATTGCATCCGATGTATTGATGCTGACATTCAACTGTTCAGGATCAACCACATCCTTTGCACAGAAAATAAATGGATTCTGAACAGTTGCATATAGACGCAAATTACCTAATTTCATTTTTTCAAGAACTGACGGTTTGAAAGTATACCCCAAAGTAATATATGAGATTTTAAGAAAATTACTAGAGAACATCGTATGCGACATCTCTGACTTCGCATTTCCCCATGATCCTGCTTTACTCCGATAAGTACCCATGTTGCTAGGCTGCGCAGAAGCATTGGTAGGATTCTCCGGAGTCCAATAATCTTTTCTTAAGTTATTAAAATTGAGATTGTTGTTTTCCAATGCATACGAAACATAAAACTGGTTTCTAGCTCTTGCTCCCGCTTGGAAGGCCGCTTGAAATGACAGATCGAATTCCTTGTATGTAAATGTATTAGTCATACCACCTGTCCAATCCGGAGTACGTTTACCATCAATCACACGGTCTTTATCATCAATTACACCATCATCATTCAAGTCCAACGGTTTATATTGTCCCGGCTTACAACCATATTTAGCTGCTTCTTCGGCTTCGTCCAACTGCCATACTCCCAATGTCATCAAATTGTAATTTATATCAATAGGCTGACCGATAATCCAAAGATTACTGTAGTCACCACTCATTCCTGCTAAAAATTGTCCACGGGAAGTCAGATCTTCCTTATATTGCAAATCTACAATCTTATTTTTGTTATAGGCAAAGTTCAGACTGGTTCTCCATGAGAAATCTTTGGTACGGATATTATCTGAATGAATGTTTACTTCGAAACCTTCATTTCTGACAGATCCCACATTCGCTTTCACAGAAGAATAGCCGGTAGTAACAGGCACTGTCTTATTCATAATCAAATCTTCTGTCAAACGATTATAATATTCCACACTACCTGAAATACGATTATTCAATAATCCGAAGTCAATACCCACATTATACTCTGTAGTACGTTCCCACCCTAAATCCAAATTTCGCAAATTATTGGGAACATAGCCGATAGACTCATTTGAACCAAATGTATAATATTTAGCTCCGCTAATAGAGCCCTGTGTCTGATATGCACTTACATTATCATTACCAGTCTGGCCATAGCTCAAACGTAACTTCAAATTACTCAACCAAGACAGACTCTTCATAAATTCTTCCTCCGACACTCTCCATGCCACAGCAACCGATGGAAAACTTCCCCATTTATTACCTTCCGCCAATTTTGACGAACCATCCAAACGGATACTTGCAGTCAGAAAATACTTGTCCTTGTACACATAATTGGCACGTGCCAAATAGGACATCAAATTTGTTTTGGTAAAACCTGAAGAAGAAGTATTGCTTGCCGATCCCCCAGCCAAATTGTACCACAAAGAATTATATGACAATCCATTGCCAATTCCTTTCAACTTCTCATCCTGTGACTGCTGCATCGAAAATACTCCGGTCAAATCAACACGATGATCTTTCAACTGAAAATTATAATTTACAAGATTATCCCAAACCCAATCCACATAGCTGTTTTTCGCATAATTACTGGTTGCCTTATTTTGTCCCTTATTAGCCTTCGTATATTTACCTCTGTACTGGCCAATCTCCTCCAGATTTATATCCGGAGAGAAAGTAGTTTTCAATGTCAACCCCTGCATAGGAGTGACTTCTAAGTAAATATTACTTAACAGATTGTATTTCTTTGTTTTATTCAGTTCATTCTTCATGGTAGTCAACGCATTATATTGACCATTGGAATAAGCCCACATTTCTTCTCCTGTCACCAAATCAGTCGGATGATAAGTCGGACGCAGACGAAAAGCGTCCTGCAACAGGTCCGAATTACCCGTATCACGTACAGAATGGGTTCCATACATATTAATACCAAATTTCATGTATTTACTAGGCTTTACATCTACCACTGCCCGAAGATTATAACGGGAATATTCTTGAGGTTCCAGCATACCATTTTCAAAATAATATCCGGCAGACAAGGCGTAAGTAGCCATTTCATTACCTCCGGTAGCCGATATGGTATGATTCGTCATAAAGGCCGGCTTGGAAACCGCATCCACCCAATCAAAATAGTTACCATCCTGAATGGCCTTCAATTCTGAGGTTGTAAAAATTTGACTATCATCCACATATTCATTATTATTTCCGGCTCTCTTCGCCTCTCGCGCCAACTGCACATATTCTTCACCGGACATCATATCGGGCATATTCGTATATTTCCTATATCCGGCATAACCGCTATAGTCAATTTTCACTTTACCTATCTTTCCTCTTTTGGTAGTAACCATTACCACACCATTAGTGGCACGGGAACCATAGATTGCTGTAGACGACGCATCTTTCAGAATATCTATTTTTTCGATATCATCTGGATTCAGATTAGATAAAGATGCGCCTGGTACGCCATCTACCACTATTAAAGGAGACGTGCTCCCGCTAATTGTATTCAAGCCACGGATCAGAATATTATATTCACCACCCGGTTTATTATTCGAACGCTGGATTTGTACACCCGGTAAAGCTCCCTGCATAGCCCCTACCGCATCCGTTCTACCACTTCTCATTAAGTCCTGAGTAGAAACGGAGGATACCG
>VOFB01001831.1_pt1 | contig 18754 bp, 18 predicted proteins | sample 5384141 | NCBI WGS metagenome assembly VOFB01 (sample SAMN12384721, study PRJNA508395) | human gut metagenome | isolation source: healthy gut A | host: Homo sapiens | reverse complement strand
AAGGTGAGCGTCTGCGAGTATATCTCCGGCGGCAAGCGCGCACCCCGCCGCCCCGACCCGGACGACGATTATTCCGGTGTGCGGTTAGTCTGTTAAAACTAACCATGCTTCGTGATTTTCGCCAAAAAACTCTCTTCAAATTTCTCCAAAAGTTAGCCCGTGCTTTTGTGCAACCCACCAAAAAACGAAAAATTGCTTTTGGGTGGGTACGGTTAGTCTTGCCTTTTTGAAACGGCTTTGTTAAAATGCAGTCAAGGATACGATTTCCGAGGGGTCTGCCAGAGCCGTGCAGGGGCAGATTTCTTCATAAATGACCGCACGGGGAGATAAAGGAGAGTTCTATTATGGCACACAAGGTTTCTGACGCATGTGTTGGCTGCGGCGCTTGCGAGGGCGCTTGCCCCGTTGGTGCAGTCACCGTTGAGAACGGTGTTGCAGTTGTGAATGCAGACGCTTGCATCGATTGCGGCGCTTGCGAGGGTGCTTGCCCCACCGGTGCTATCACTGCTGAATAATTTTTAGCAGATAGCGCGCGAATAACGCATCAAAAGCAGCAGACCTGTCAAAAGCGGGTCTGCTGCTTTTCTTTCATGCATAATTTTTTCATCTTTCGGGACACAATATTTTGTCGGAGGATTTCGGCTGGGCGTATGGAACATTCCACCGAGATTTTGTATAATAAAACAGAAGTATACTGCTCCGCCGTCCACCGGTTCGGCTCGGACGCACTTTTGCTGGCCCGTTTCTGCGAGCCGCGGCGCAGCCAGAAGGCGGCAGACCTGTGCTCCGGCTGCGGCATCGTGAGCCTGGAGTGGCACGACAGGGGCCATCGCGGCCTCTGCGCCGCCGTGGAATTGCAGCCCGAGGCCAGTGCGCTCTTACAGGAGGCTGTGGCCGCGCAGGACATCGGCCACATCACGCCTTATTGCGCCGACCTGCGCACCTTCCGGGAAGGGGAGGGCCAGTTCGATGTCTGTGCCTGCAACCCGCCCTACTTTACCGCCGGGCCGCAGAGCACCGACGCGGGCCGTGCCACGGCCCGCCACGAGACGGACTGCACCCTCGAGGATGTCTGCGCCTGTGGTTTCCGCCTGCTGAAGGACGGCGGAAAGCTTTCCCTCTGCCATCGGCCCGAGCGTCTGGCCGAGGTGCTGGCTGTGCTGCGGGCCAACCGCCTCGAGCCGAAGCGTCTGGCCTTTGTGAAGAATAAGCCTGACGCCGCACCGTGGCTTTTTCTTGTAGAAGCCCAGAAAAACCGCCGCACCGGCCTGCGCATCGAACCGGATGTGCTCATCACCGCCGGGGCGGCGATGTACGGAGAAGTAAAATAACAACATCAGGGAGGTCAATCATGGCCGGTATTCTTTATATCGTGGCAACCCCCATCGGCAATCTGGACGACATGCCGCCCCGCGTGGCCGCCACCTTCGGCGCGGCGGACTTCGTGGCCGCCGAGGACACCCGCGTGACCATGCGGCTGCTGAACTATCTGGGCCTGAAAAAGCCGATGGTCAGCTACTACGAGCACGCATTGCAGAAGGGCGAGGGCATCCTGCGCCGCATTGAGGCGGGCGAGAACTGCGCCCTCTGCTCGGACGCCGGAATGCCCTGCGTCTCCGACCCGGGCGAGGTCATCGTGCGGGACGCGCTGGCCCGGGGCATCAAAGTAGTGCCCGTGCCGGCGGCGTCCGCCTGCGTCACGGCGCTGGCCGTCTCGGGGCAGGACACCTCCCGCTGGGTGTTTGAGGGCTTTCTGCCCGTGAACCGGAAGCAGAAGAAAGAGCGTCTTGCTGAGCTTCTGGGTGAAAAGCGGACCGTCATCTTCTATGAAGCGCCCCACAAGCTGCGCACGACGCTGGACGACCTCGTGAACGCCTTCGGCCCGGAGCGGAGCATCACCCTCTGCCGTGAGCTGACCAAGCTCCACGAAGAGATCTGGAAGACCACCCTCGGGGAGGCACAAGCCCACTACGCCGCCAACGAGCCGAGAGGCGAGTATGTTCTGGTCATGGCCGGTGCGCCGGCTTCCGCAGAGCCGGAAGCAGAAATGACCCTCGAGCAGGCCGCACAGCGCGCCCTCGAGCTGACTGGACAGGGCTTCGGCCCCACTGCCGCTGCCAAGGCCGCAGCCCAGGGGACGCCCTACTCCAAGAGCGAAGTATATAAGGCACTGCTGACCATCCAGCAGCGCGACCCGGAATAAAATTTGAGGAGGATCCTTTTCCCGTGACGAAACTTCTGATTTTGAGCGACAGCCACAACAGCCGTCTGACCGTCGAAAACATTCTGGCCGCCGAGGCGGACAGCATCGACGCGCTCGTCTTTCTGGGCGACGGCCTGCGCGACCTCGAGCAGGCGCTCACCTTTTACCCCTCTCTGCGGGCCTATGCTGTAGCCGGAAACTGCGATTTCGGTGCGCTGGAGCCGCTGGACGGGCTTGCCGCCTTTGACGGGGTGGTCGTCTTCTACACCCACGGCCATCTGTACGGGGTGAAATACGACCTCGACACGCTGGCTGACGCAGCCGCAGCCCGGGGCGCGAACGTCGTCCTCTTCGGTCACACCCACATCCCGGTGGCAGAAGAGCGGGGCGGGGTGTTCCTGTTCAACCCCGGCTCCTGCGGCCGGTGCTATACCGGGCCCGACACCTACGGCATCCTGACCCTTGCCGACGGCAAGGTGGTCAGCCACGAGCACAAAGAGGTACCCAAAGCATGAGCATCAACGAGGTGCGCTGGCTGTCCGAGTGCGGCAGCACCAACGCTTACGCAAAAGAGCATTTTGAAGAGTTCGGCCCGGTGGGGGCCGTGTACACCACCAACCAGACCGCAGGCCGGGGCCGTCTGGGCCGCAGCTGGGTGAACGCCGAGGGCCGCGCCCTCTATTATACGGCAGGTCATCCGGGAGCCTCTGGCCCAGCCTGCCACCCTGCCGCTGCTGGCAAGCCTCGCCGTCCGCGATCAGCTGGCCCAGCGCTACGGGGTGGATTGCCGGATAAAATGGCCCAATGACCTGCTGCTGAACGGCAAGAAGATCGTAGGCATCCTCTGCGAGAGCGTCAGCTACGGCTTCCAGATGCAGGGCCGGGGCATCGTCTGCGGCATCGGCATCAATCTGGCACAGCCCCAGAGCTATTTCGACGCCGCAAACCTGCCCAACGGCACCTCCCTCGAGTTGCAGGGCGCGAAAGTGGACCTTGCCGCCGACCCCCAGTGGCTGGCCGAGGCGCTGACAGACTTCGGCTTTGACCGTCCGCTCTACACCTTCGCGCGGGAGGGCTTCGCTCCCTTCCGGGACGAGTACAAGGCGGCCTGCGTCAACCTGAGCCGCCACGTCACCTTCGATCTGCCGGGCGGCGGCACAGGCAGCGGCACAGCCATCGACGTGGACGCCGGCGGCCAGCTCATCGTCCGCACCGACAGCGGCGAGGAGCACGTGTTTACCGGCGAGGTCTCTGTGCGCGGCATCTACGGGGCCGTATAATTTTTCCAGCATTCCAGCGCCTCTGCGGGCCGTCCGGCCCCGGGGGCGCTTTTCTCTCCTTTCCCTGCGAAGTTTGTGGAAAACCCGGGTTTTCCCACGGTTTTCCACACATGGTTTTTGCCGGACAGCGTTTGTGGAAAACTCCTGCGCCAAAAATTCCAGAGGGGAGAGGCGCTTTTGCCCCAAGCGCGAAACGCCGCAGAAAATAAATTTTCGGCCTCGACTTTCTTTTCAAAAAAAGGCTCTGTGACCTCTTTTCTCCCCAGATTTTCCCTCTTTTCCCGTTTTAGAATACATCGTGTATAACCCAAAGCTCAATTTTCTGTGGAAAACTCGGTGGAAAAAGTGGAAAACACTGTGGGAAACCCCACTTCTTTTTCACAAAATCGGTGGAAAACCCAGTGGAAAAAGTTAAAAAATCATTCCAGCCGGGATACTCTTCCGATAACGCACCAAAAGGGAATCCCGCACTTCCCACGGATTTTCTTGAATGGGCCGGGCAAACATGATACAATGAAAGACAGAAAACGGCCCCGGACATGGGCCGCAAAAATTTCTTTTCACGGAGGCGTCTGTCTATGAACTGGATCTCCCGCCTTGAGCGGAAATACGGCCGCTTTTGCATCCCCAACCTCATCTCTATCATCGTAGGCGGACAGATTTTAGTCTACGCCATCGAGCTGTTCGTCAACCAATTCATCTCAGTCTATCTCGGCCTGAGCCAGAGCCTGCTGCTGATGGGGCAGGTGTGGCGGCTCATCACCTTCGTCTTTATCCCGTTTTCGGGGGGCGGGCCGCTGAGCGTCATCCTCGGCATCTACTTCACCTGGTTCGTCGGCACGGCGCTGGAACGGGAGTGGGGCGATTTCCGCTTCAACCTCTACGTCCTGCTGGGGATGATCGGCACCGCGCTGGGCTGTCTCGTCACCGGCATCCCCGCCGACACCTACTGCCTGTCGCTGTCGCTGCTGCTGGCTTTCGCCATGCTCTACCCCGAGGTGCAGGTGCTGCTGTTCTTCGTCATCCCGGTAAGGGTGAAGTATTTCGGTCTGTTCGCCGCTGCCATGTGGCTGTTCAGCTTCCTGACTGCCGGGTGGCTGTATAAGGTGAGCTATCTGCTGAGTATGCTGGGGTTTGTGCTCTTCTTCGGGCCGCAGGCACTGCGCAGCGTCCGGGCGTGGATACGCCGGGAGCAGTGGAAGCGGAGGAACCGGAGGTGAGCTGCACATGATGATAGACCGCCTTGCGGGCAATGCGGCCCTGAAAGACAGCGTCCGCCTGATGCTGGGCAGCCGCCGCCTGACCCACAGCGTGTTATTGGTGGGCGAGACGGGCCTGGGCGCGGGCTACGCAGCCCGGTGCGTGGCGGCAGACTATCTTTACCCGGCAGGCGGCGCGCCTGCTGAGGCCCTTCTGCGGGGCGAATGCTGCCGTGCCGTGGGCAAGGCCGGTGACCGCGACAGCGGCCGGGTGGAGACCGGCGTCGTCCGGGAGGCCATTTCCATTACGGGCATGGGCTCCGGCGGGCGGTATCTCGTCAGTCAGGTCAAAGCCATGCGCACCGAAATTTTCAACACCAGCCTCTCCGCCGAGGGCCGCGCCGTCCTGCTCTACCATGTGGAGCGCATGAACGAGGAATCCGCCAACGCCCTGCTGAAGGTCATGGAGGAGCCGCCGGAAGGGGTGCTGTTCCTGCTTACGGCGGATTCGCTGGCCAGCGTGCTGCCCACCATCCGCAGCCGCTGCATCAGCTTCGCCGTGGCCCCGGTCAGCCCCGAGGAATGCGCCCGGTGGTGCATCGGGCAGGGCGTGGACAAAAAGCAGGCCCGGCTCTACAGTGAGCTGTTTGACGGCCACATTGGCACGGTGCTTGCGGCGGCCCGGGACGACGCCCGCCGGGAACAGGTGGAAAAGGCCCTGACGCTGGCCAAGGCCGACAAGGCCGCAGCAGCGGCCCTGCTGGGCGATTTCCGGGCCGTAGCCGCCGCCGGGCTCCGGGGGTGCGCTAGCACCCCTCTGACGGCTGACGCTGCCCGCCGCGCCCTCTCGCTGGCCGATGCGGCCATTCAGCGGCTCACCGCACAGGTGAACCCCAAGATCACCCTTTCCGTTCTTGCAGCGAAGCTTGGATAAAGCAAAAGCTCCCCTTCCGGGGAGCTTTTGCTCTGCTGTTTTCCGATCATCTTCTGCGGGACCGACTCCGCCGCCGCAGGTTCAGCGAACCGCCGCCGGCCACCATCGTCAGGAAGCCCAGCACGATGAGGATGCCGATGAGCGCGGCCATGAGAAGAAGGGTCGTTTTGGCGTCGGTGCGAAAGTCAGACACATATTCTTTGTGGGTCACAAGGTCCACCGTTCCCATCTCGTAGCCGTCGAGGTAGACGGTGGCCGTACCAAGCACAGCACCCTCCTTGACGGTGGCCGAAGTGCTCTCCGGCACCGAGAACTCGAAGGTCACTTCATCGTCGGCATGGCCGTAGCCGCTGAGGTCGCTGGCGGCGTAGAGCTCCACGGCTTCCTCCGTGCGGCACTTGGTCAGCGGGATGGTGGTCAGCACCGTCTCCGTGTCCACCAGCTGACGGTCAGAAAAGCTGGAGAAGGCCCAGTCCAAGATCTCCGCACACTCGCGGTAGATGTTGTTCATATCGCTGCCCAGCACCACGAGGCCGTAGGTGTGGCCGTCCTGCTGGGCAAAGGTGACGAAGCACCGGCCTGCGAGGGTAGTAAAGCCGGTCTTCATGCCCCGGACATAGTCGCGGTGATAGGCATACTCCGGGTCCAGCATGAGGTTGGTGGCCTTGATGGTCCGCTCGTTCTGGTGCAGGTTCGTGGCGGGCAGCGTATAGGTGAGGGTGTTCGCGGCCTGCATATAGGTCTCGTTGGCGTAGCAGGCAGCGGCAATTTTTGCAAGGTCCTCTGCCGTGGAGACGTTGCCGTAGTCGTACAGACCGTGGACGCAGGAGAAGGTGGTATCCGTGCAGCCCAGCTCCTTGGCGCGGGCGTTCATCTGGGCCACAAAGGCCGTCAGGTCGCCGCCCGAGACGTCGCTGGCGATGACGCTGGCCGCGTCGTTGGCACTGGCCACCAGCAGACCGTAGAGCAGGTCGATGCGGCGCACCGTCTCGCCGATGCGGAGGTTCATGGTGGAGCCGTTGGCGTTCTGGATGTCCTTGAACTCCTGGGTCAGGCTGGTGGGAATGGTGATCTCAGCGTTCATGTCCTTGCCGCTCTCGAGGAAGAGCAGAGCCGTCATCATCTTGGTGAGGCTGGCGATGTAGCGCTGCTGGTCAGAGTTCTGCCTGAGGATGGGCTTGCCGGTATCCAGATTGAAGAGATAGACCGACTCGGTGTCGCTGGCCGTCTGGATGGGCATCTGATAAGCGGCAAGCCCGGGCAGGGCGGCGCAGACCATCAGCACCAGCGTGAGCAGCAGCGCCGTGCTCCGGCGCAGGAAGGTGGATCGATTCATAGGCTTGTCCTCCTTAACATTCAAACATCAGCCAAACACTTTGTGCCAGAATGCACTCAGCCCGTGCTTCTCGAGTTCGGCCTCGGGCTTTGCCGGGGCGGGGTGCAGTTCGGGGCTGGTAAAGGCCCAGTCGAACAGCTCTGCCGCCTCCCGGAAGATATTCTGGGAGTTCGAGCCCAGGATGACCAGCCCGTACGTATGGCCGTCCTTCCGGGCAAAGGTGACGAAGCACCGCCCGGCCTGGGTGGTGAAGCCGGTCTTCATGCCGTGGGCATAACTGCGGTAATAGCCGCTGCCGGGCTGCAAAAGCTTGTTGGTGGTCGTGACCGTCCGGGCCGGATGCACGTTGGTGGCGGGCAGTTCATAGGACACCGTGTCCGCTATCTGGCGGTAGGTCGGGTTCGCATAGCAGGCCAGCGCGATCTTCGCCATATCGCGGGCCGTGGAGTAGTTGCCGCCGTCGTAGAGGCCGTGGGAGCAGGTGAAATGGGTGGCCTTACAGCCCAGCTGGCTGGCCCGGACGTTCATCCGGGCGGCAAAGGCGGCCAGACTGCCGGAGGTATCGACGGCCAGCACGCTGGCCGCGTCGTTGGCGCTGGGCACCAGCATGGCGTAGAGCATGTCAAGACGACGGACGCTCTCCCCGGCCTGCAGGCCGATGGTGTGGCCCCGGTTGGCCCGGATGGACTGAAGTTCCGGCGTGAGGCTGGCCGGGATGGTAATACTGGCATTGAGGTCGGTGCCGCTTTCCAGCACGAGAAGAGCCGTCATCATCTTGGTCAGACTGGCGACGCAGCGGGGAAGGTCGGGGTTCTGCTCCACAAGAGCTTCTCCGGTGTCGGCATCGAAGAGGTAGATGGATTCCTGCGGGTAGGCGGCCTGAATGGGCATCGCGTAGACGGCGAAACCGGACAGTGCCGCTGTAGTCATGAATGCAGCGGTCAGGACCAGAGCCAGAAGCCGCCGCGCAAAGGGATGAAACTGCATAAATTGATACTCCTTCGGAAGCTTGGGGGCTTCCTTGCTCCGACAATAAGAGCTATAATAAAGAATACCATAAATGACGGAAAAGAGAAAGGTGGTTTTTCAACAATGATGCTCTCCTTTGGTGGAAAAAATGCCCCGGGATGAGGGTGCTGTCTTTGTGGCGGCGAATGCGACGGTGCTGGGCGACGTGACGCTGGGCAGGGGCGTGAACATCTGGTACGGAGCTGTACTGCGGGCCGACGAGGGCGCGCTGATACTGGGCGAGAACAGCAATGTGCAGGACAACGCCGTGCTCCACTGCGACCCCGGCGGGCAGGTCGTTCTGGGCAAAAACGTCACGGTAGGCCACAGCGCCCTCGTCCACGGCTGCACGGTGGGGGACAACAGCCTCATCGGGATGCATGCCACCATCCTCAACCACGCCGTCGTGGGCAAAAACTGCATCATCGGGGCCGGGGCGCTGGTGCCGGAAGGTATGGTCATCCCGGACAACTCGGTGGCGGTGGGCGTGCCCGCCCGGGTCATCAAGACCATCCGGGACGACCAGCTGGCCCACAACATCGAGAACGCAAAAGCTTATGTGGAGATGGGCCGTCAGCACGCGGCGTTGTAAAATACTACGTTGTATATTACGCCGAACCGCTTGTACCGCTGACTTTTCTATGCTATCATCGAGTCAAAACAGGGCGCGTCCCGCCCGCACGGAGGTATGAAGAATGTCTGAGATGTTTTCCCGCCGAGTATTCCTGAGAGGTCTGGGCGTCGTGGCCGCTGCCGCCGCCCTGACGGCCTGCTCTTCCACCAATGAGGCTGTCAATCAGGCTTTGATCGAGGGCGCAGTCGGCGGCATCGTGGCTGCGGATTGCAAAATTGACAGAAGCAGATATTGGGCCGCAAATGCCACTGTTCCCGTCAACGAGATCTCTTTCAGAATCGTCATGACTAATGTCAGCTCGAAGCCTGTGACGCTCAGCGGTGATAACTTTGCCACTACGCTGGATGGTACCCCCATCCCCCCGTTCAACTTCAGCGCACGGGATGTGGGAGATGCAGACATCTGGCGCACCTATGACAGTCTCACCATCAGACCCGGCGAGGAGCGCAGTGTTGCCTTGGCGTATGAAATCAGCCAGCCAACCTATGACAGCTGGTACCGTTCCAGCCGCACCGTCGCCGTTAGCTTTACCTGCGGCAATCAGCGCGTGACCTACACCAAAAATTCCCGCTCTGACGAGATCACCGTGAGCGACATCGAGACGCTGTAAGCAAAGCGCTGCATTTCCGCTCCAAAAATTTCACAGGCCGATTAACAAATCTTTCACAGGAAAGACATGATTTTGGCCGGTAATTCGGGTATACTATAGCTCACAAGGGTGCGGGGCCGCAACCGCCCCTTGCACATGATTCCTCCTCACACCAAAGCAATACCCCAAACAGCAAGACCCCCTCTGGCGTCGCCGCAAGCGCCAGACAGGGGGCCTTGCTTCTTGGCGGCCAGGGGCAGCATACCGCCCACCAGCTTTGCGAGGATGACACTGAAGAACAGCGACACGCTGACGACGATGCGTAACCCATCACATTGTCATACTGACCGGCAAGATGTAGGTGTACATCAGATAGATGCGCAGGCCGTTGACCAGGCCCAGCACCGCACCGACGATCGCGGAAACGCGGAGCTCCTTGGCCAGCACCTTGAGGAAGTCGCTGGGCTCCACTTCACCCAGCGCGAGTCCGCGAACCATCAGGGTGCTGATCTGGTTGCCGCAGTTGCCGGCGGTGTCCATCAGCATGGGCATGAACGAGACCAGCAGGGGCAGGCTGACGAATGCTTCCTCGTAATGGGTCGTGACCATACCGGTAAAGGTAGCAGAGAGCATCAGGATCAGCAGCCAGGGGATACGCTGCTTGGCGTGGGTCCAGACACTGGTGCCAAGTAAGTGGTGGCCTCATCCGGGGCAGAATGGCGGCCATCTTCTGCATATCCTCGGTGCTCTCATCGGTCAGGACATCGATTGCGTCGTCGATGGTGATGATACCCACGAACATGCCCTCGTTGTCCACAACGGGCATTGCGGTAAGTCATAGCGCTGCATCTCGCGGGCCACATACTCCTGGTCATCGGTGACCTTCACGGTGACGACGTTGTCGTCCATGATGTCCACAATGGGCGTGGTTCAGGTCAGAGAGCAGCAGGCTGCGGGCCGACACGACGCCCAGCAGGCGGTTGCGCTCCACCACATAGCAGGTGTACACCGTCTCGGCGTTCTCACCCTGTTTACGGATAGCGGCGAAGGCGTCACTGACGGTCATCTCCTGCCGCAGCCGGACGTATTCGGGGGTCATCAGGCTGCCGGCCGAGCTCTCGGGGTAGTTCAGCAGCTTGTTCAGGCTCTCACGGGTCTGGCGGGACGACTTTTCCAGCACCCGCTTGACCACGCCTGCGGGCATATCTTCCAGCAGGTCGGCGGCATCGTCAAGGCTCATATCCTCGATGGCGCTCACCAGCTCGACGTCGGAGAAAGCATTCACGAGGTCGTCGCGGGCCTCATCGGACATATAGGCGAATGCTTCTGTTGCAACGTCCTTTTTCAGCAGACGGAACACCACGAGGCGGTTGTTCTCGTCCAGCTCTTCCAGCAGCTCAGCCAGGTCGGCGGGCTGCTCTTCCTCAGTCACTTCGCGCAGCTTGACGTACTGCTTTTTTACCAGCAGCTTGAGCAGACGGCTCTTGGTCAGCATCTCGGGGTCAGCCTTGACTTCTTCGTCGTTGGCCTCCTCTTTTTCGGCCTCGCGGACGTCCTGCTTGAGGTCTTCGGTGGCCTGCTCATTCAGGTCTTCGGCCAGTTTCTGGCGCACCTCAGCGGGAATATCCGTGGGCAGCTCCTGCACCGGAAGAGCCTGTTCCTCTTCGCGCTCCGGGGTCTTCTTTTCTTCTTCCATCCATTTGTGTTCCTCCTCTTTTCTGTCTCAGGAGGACACAGCCGCATCAACGCAAAAAGCGCCACTCCTGCGCCGCAGACCCCGGGCCGCACTGCCCATCTGCACGCACAAAGCTGCGCCTCTTTTGTACGGCAGCCGGACAGCGGATACTCCGCTGTTCAGCGTACAAAAAAGGCGAACGCAGCACCTTTCGCGGTCGTTCCGGCCGCATCATTCCATCGTCTTCGACTATGATCCGGGTCCATTGTCCTGCGTTCACCTCCACAAATTCGTTTTACTAAGTTTCTTAGCCTACAGGTTTATTATATCTCCACTCAAATGCCCGGTCAACCCTGTAAGGCATCCATTTCCGGAATATTGACGCAGAAAAACGCACAGCGCCCTCTCCGGTGCTTGCGGCTTCACCGGAAAGGGCGCTGTGTTTGGATATTGCTTTGGTGTGAGGAGGAATCATGTACAAGGAATCGGTTGCGGCCCCGAATCCTCATGGCTGTAGTATAGCAGATTCCGCACCGGATTTCATGAAAAACCTATGAAGAAAGTGTAAAAGACACAAAAATACGCCCCGGACACTGTTTCCAGTGAGCGGGGCGCTAAAAACGGATTCGTTTTTGACTGCGGCAAGATCCCTGCAGGCAGGTCTTATGCAGCAGGCGGGGCAAGGTATCTGCGAACAGACCTTATGCTCCTGACACACGCGAAGTATGCTTTCAAGGACCCTCGCGGGCGCTTTGGTATTTCAGGCTCTGCCCGCCCCGACGCGTTCGGAGGCGGGCAGAGAGTTGAAATCAGTTTGGAGTACAAAGCTCCAGTCTCTGCGTAGAAATAAGCCTGTCATTTCTTCTCTGGCCGGGGCCACAGTTTCGTACTGCTGCGTTGCGCAGTAATCGCCAGCACGGAGCAGCCGCCCTTTCGGGACTAAGGTGCCGCTGCGGCAAAATTCCAGCCAGAGTCAAAAGAACTTTGGTTTACTTGTACAGCTCGACCAGGCGAGTCAGATGCTCGTAACGGTCGTTTGCGACCTGCTCGTTGCGATCGAACAGGGTCTTTGCACGATCCGGGAATGCACGAGTCAGGCGGCTGTAACGGGTCTCGTTTGCCAGCAGTGCCTGATACTTCTCGGCATCCACAGCCTTGGAGGTCAGAGTGAAGGGGTTCTTGCCCTGAGCCTTGTTGGCCGGATTGAAGGTGAACAGGTTCCAGTAACCAGCCTCAACTGCCTTCTTCATCTCGTTCTGGCAGTTGGTCATGCCGCCCTTAACACCGTGCAGCTCGCAGGGAGCGTAGCCGATGATGAGAGAGGGGCCGGGATATGCCTCAGCCTCTGCGATAGCCTTGACAGCCTGGTTCATGTTAGCGCCCAGAGCGATCTGAGCAACATAGATGTAACCATAGGTCATTGCGATCTCAGACAGGCTCTTCTTGCTGATTTCCTTACCAGCAGCAGCGAACTGGCAGACCTCGCCGATGTTGGAGGCCTTGGATGCCTGTCCGCCGGTGTTGGAGTACATCTCAGTATCGAAGACCATGACGTTGACATCCTCGCCGGAAGCCAGGACGTGATCCAGACCGCCGAAGCCGATGTCGTATGCCCAGCCGTCACCACCGAAGATCCAGACGGATTTCTTGGCGATGAACTCCTTGCTCTTCAGGATCTCAGCGGACTCGGTGCAGCCAGCGGCAGCAGCCTTCTCCAGCTCAGCGATCAGAGCCTTAGCGGGGGCATCGTTCGCCTTGGTGTTGTTCTTGGTTGCCATGAACTCGTCAAAGGCAGCCTTCAGCTCAGCAGAAGCCTTGTCAGAACCAGCGACCTCAGCGATGCGCTTGATCAGGTTCTCACGGACGGTCTTCTGGCCCAGATACAGGCCCAGGCCGTGCTCTGCGTTATCCTCGAACAGGGAGTTGCACCATGCAGGACCGTGGCCGCTGTCCTTGTTGACAGTGTACGGAGAGATGGAAGCAGTACCGCCCCAGATAGAGGAGCAGCCGGTGGCGTTGGAGATGTACATCTTCTCGCCGAACAGCTGGGTGATCAGACGTGCGTAAGAGGTCTCAGCACAGCCTGCGCAGGAGCCAGAGAACTCCAGCAGCGGCTGGTTGAACTGAGAGCCGATGACGGTGTCGTCTGCGAACTTAGAGGGCTTCTTGGAGATGTTGGCGACGCAGTAGTCGAAGACTGCCTGCTGATCGGCCTGAGACTCCTGAGGAACCATAGCGATAGCCTTGGTGGGGCAGACGGTGACACACTCGCCGCAGCCCATGCAGTCCAGAGGAGACACAGCCATAACGAACTTGTACTCGTTAGCGGGCTTGTTGTCGCGGCTCTTGGTCTGTGCGGGAGCTGCTGCCAGCTCGTCAGCGGTCAGCTGGAACGGACGGATGGTTGCGTGAGAGCACACGAATGCGCACTGGTTGCAGCCAACACACTTGGAAGCATCCCACTCGGGGACATTGACAGCGGTGCCGCGCTTCTCATATGCAGAAGCACCCTGCTCCCACTCGCCGTTTGCATTTGCAACGAAGGAGGAAACAGGCAGGCTGTCGCCGTCCATACGGGCGATGGGCTCCATGACCTCACGGATCTGCTTGACCAGCTCCGGACGGCCGGTGAGAGCCTTGGGTGCGGGATCGGCCTCGGGGTTGGACCAGGATGCGGGCACGTCCACCTTGTGGATGGCGTCAACGCCTGCATCGATAGCCTTCCAGTTCATCTCAACGACGTCCTGGCCCTTCTTGCCGTAGCTCTTCTGAGCTGCCTGCTTCATGAAGTTGACGGCGTCCTCGATGGGCATAACGTCAGCCAGCTTGAAGAATGCAGACTGCAGGATGGTGTTGGTGCGCTTGCCCATGCCGATCTCGATCGCCTTATCGATAGCATTGATGGTATACAGCTGGATGTTGTTGTCAGCGATATACTTCTTGGCCTCGGCATTCAGGTGGTGACCCAGCTCCTCATCGGACCACTGGCAGTTGATCATGAACACGCCGCCGGGCTTGACATCCTGGACCATCTTCATGCCCATGTGGATGTAAGCGGGGTTGTGGCAGGCCACGAAGTCAGCCTGGTTGATGTAGTAGGGGCTGCGGATGGGCTTGTCGCCGAAACGCAGATGGCTGATGGTCACGCCGCCGGTCTTCTTGGAGTCATACTGGAAGTATGCCTGAACATACTTGTCAGTGTGGTCACCGATGATCTTGACGGAGTTCTTGTTAGCACCGACAGTACCGTCGCCGCCCAGACCCCAGAACTTGCACTCCTTGGTGCCAGCAGCTGCGGTGATGGGAGCGGGCTTGACTTCCGGCAGAGACAGGAAGGTGACATCGTCGGTGATACCGAGGGTGAAGCGCTCCTTGGGCTGATCCTTCTCCAGCTCCTTGAACAGAGCAAAGATGGAGGACGGCGGGGTATCCTTGCTGCCCAGACCGTAACGGCCGCCGGTCAGAACGACATCGTTCAGGCCAGCCTCACGCAGGGTAGCTGCGACATCCAGGTACAGGGGCTCGCCCAGTGCGCCGGGCTCCTTGGTGCGGTCCAGAACTGCGACCTTCTTAGCGGTAGCAGGCAGGACCTTCAGCAGGGAAGCGGAGACCCAGGGACGATACAGGCGGACCTTGATGATACCGACCTTCTCGCCCTTAGCGTTCAGGTAGTCGATGACCTCATCTGCGACATCGCAGATGGAGCCCATGGCCACGATCACGCGGTCAGCATCGGGTGCGCCGTAGTAGTTGAACAGGTCGTAGTTGGTGCCCAGCTTCGCGTTGATCTTGCCCATGTACTTCTCGACCACTGCGGGCAGAGCGTTGTAAACGCTGTTGCATGCCTCACGATGCTGGAAGAACACGTCGCCGTTCTCGTGGGAGCCGCGCATCTTGGGGTGTTCGGGGTTCAGAGCCTTCTTACGGAACTCCTCCACAGCCTCCATGTTGCACATTTCCTTCAGGTCGGCGTAGTCCCACTTCTCGATCTTCTGGTACTCGTGAGAAGTACGGAAGCCGTCGAAGAAGTTCAGGAAGGGAACCTTGCCCTCGATGGCTGCCAGATGGGCGACCGGGGACAGATCCATGACTTCCTGCACGCTGCTCTCGACCAGCATTGCAAAACCGGTCTGGCGGCATGCCATGACGTCGCTGTGATCACCGAAGATGTTCAGGGACTGGGTAGCAACGGTACGTGCAGAAACATCGAACACGCAGGGCAGCTGCTCAGCAGCGATCTTGTACATGTTGGGGATCATCAGCAGCAGGCCCTGAGAAGCGGTGAAGGTGGTGGTGACAGCACCTGCACCCAGAGAGCCGTGCACAGCGCCGGCAGCGCCTGCCTCAGACTCCATCTCGACGACCTTGACCTGGTTGCCGAAGATGTTCTTCTGGCCGGCAGCGGACCACTGGTCCACGGAGTCAGCCATCGGAGAAGACGGGGTAATGGGGTAGATGGCAGCCACGTCCGTGTAGGCATACGCTACATGGGCGGCAGCGGTATTGCCATCCATAGTTTGCTTTGCTCTAGGCATTTTTCTTCCTCCATTATTCAGAATTTGGTACCTTTTGCGCGGGGCAATATGCCCCACATGGGACCGGAGAACCCCATAAAGGCACTATTGCTTGTATACTATAATAACAAATTCCGCCCGCAAAGTAAACGCAAACCGCCCAACAAACGCACCAAAAATAAAAAAAAATTTTTAGCGCTTTTGTACGTCTTTAGTTCGTTAAAGTGAGCAATGGCGCGGATTTTCCGGTTTTTGGGCAACAGGCAGCCTTCTCTTTTACAGAAATTTTAAAATTCCGGCTGGAATGCCCGTTCCGGGGCGAATCTCATCATTGACAACAAACCGCATTTTGCCGTAAACTGGGAAGCAGAAAACCGGCGCTGTGCCGGAAAAAGGGGCGTTAAGAAAATGAGCAATCCTGTCCATTTTGAAAAGACACTGTCCAGCGAGACGCTGTTTGAAGGGCGGGTCATCACCCTGACCAAGGACACTGCACTGCTGGAAAACGGCAGGACCACCACCCGCGAAGTGGTGCATCACCACGGCGGCGCGTGCATCGTGCCTTATTTTGCCGACGGCACCCTCTGCATGGTGCGGCAGTTCCGCTACGCCATGCAGCAGGAGCTGTGGGAGCTGCCCGCCGGCAAGCTGGAAAAAGGGCGAAGACCCGTTCCTCGCCGCCCAGCGGGAGCTGGGCGAAGAGTGCGGCCTGACCGCCGACCACTACACCCCGCTGGGCGAGTTCTACCCCACGGTGGGCTATGACACCGAGATCATCTACACGTGGGTGGCCACCGGCCTGCACACCACCCACATGCATCTGGACGACGATGAGTTCCTGACGCCCGACCGCATCCCGCTGGCAAAGCCTACGAGATGGTCATGAGCGGCGAGATCCAGGACGGCAAGACCATTGCCGGCATCCTGAAGCTCAAAGCGCTGATCGCTGAGGGCAAGCTGTGAATATCCTGTACGAGGACAATGCTCTTGTGGTGCTGGACAAGCCTGCGGGGCTGTCCAGCGAGGAAGGGTCCCGGCCGCCCTGCGGCAGCACTGGGGCGCACCGGAGGCTTTTGTGGGCGTGGTGCACCGGCTGGACACCGGCGTGTCGGGTCTGATGGTCTTTGCCCGCACCCCGGCGGCCGCCGCGGCCTTGAGCCGACAGATCACCCAAAGCCAGGAAGCCTATGCGGTGCAGGACGGCCGGACCGAGGGCAGGGCAGAGGCCCCCTGTTTGTCAAGCAGTACCGGGCGGTGCTTTCCGGCGGGCCAAACGACGCCCTGCCTGCGGCAGGCACCCTGCGGGACTGGCTGTTCAAGGACAGCCGCAGAGGCCGGGTGTTCCCGGTCAGCCGCCCGCGCAAGGGCGTGCGGGAAGCCGTGCTGGAATACCGCATTGTCCGGCAGACGCAGGATGCCTGCCTTGCGGAGATCACCCTCCACACCGGGCGCACCCATCAGATCCGGGTGCAGTTTGCCTCCCGGAAGCATCCGCTCTGGGGCGATGGCAAGTACGGCAGCCGCGCCAAGGGGGCCATCGCCCTGCAGAGCTGCGGCCTGCAGTTCCTGCACCCAACCACCGGCAGGCCCATGGCCTTCACGCTGCCGCTGCCGGACACTGCCCCCTGGAATCTGTTCGCGGAATGATGCCGCGCCTTGGTGAAAACGATGGAACAATACAAAACTGATGCTGAGATCTATGCTGTGCTGGAGCGGGAGATCATCGATCTGACCATCCGCCCCGGCTCCCTGCTGAGCGAAAACCCGCTGTGTGCCCGCTTCGGCGCACCGCGCACCCTGATCCGGATGGTGCTGCAGCGCCTGAAAGAAAGCGGTCTGGTGCGCATCGTGCCCCCTACAAGGGCACCACCGTCACCCGCCTGAACCGCCGCATCGTGGATGAACTGATCTACGAGCGCACGGCGGTGGAGGCAAAGGTCCTGCGGGACTTCACCCCCAAATGCACCCCGGAGCAGCGGGCGCTGATCCGGGTGCGGGTGGATGCCTACGAAGCCCTTGCACGGGCCGAGGCCCCGGACTACAACAAGCTGTACGAGGCCGACCGCCTGCTGCACGAGACCTGGTTTGCGGCTATGGATAAGATGTATTTGTGGAGCACGCTGCAGAACGCCCACGCCGACTACAGCCGCTTCCGGATGCTGGACACTCTGACCACCGGCGGGCTCGCCGAAGTGGTGGCCGACCACCACAATCTCATCGACGCCATCGAGCGGTGTGACCTCGCAGCCTTTGAGCCGCTGGTGGAACGCCACCTTTACGGCGGCATCCGCCGTCTGGGCTCCAAATTGACCGGCGAATACGCCGACTATTTTGAGCCGGAACCCGAAAAAGTAAAAAAAAATGTTCCACGCGGAACAATAAAATAAGGAAGGCTCTTACTTGTTGCTCTGCTGCAAAATATCGCCTAAGTTTGGGCAAAATCAACAAAGCGAAAAAGAAACCCGTTTCTATCTTGACACACAGCGAAGAATATGGTATTGTAAACAAGCATAGAATAAATTTCCATTTAAGTGCTTAATTTGTTCGTGCCTTACAAAAAAGAGAATTGTACGTGAGCAGCGTCGTTGGATTGTTACCGTTTGGCGGGCTAGACCAACTCTGCATAGCACAAGCCGAAAGCGTGTTTCAGCCTTCGGTATGTTTGCTGTGTCGAGGGTGGTCTTTTTTATCGCCTTTTTCCAACTTGAGGAGGAGAAACAATGCAATATACCGTCAAAAAACCGATCAACAACAACATTCTGCGCGTGGTGGATCCCACGGGCTGTGAGCTGATCGTCACCGGGCGCGGTCTGGGCTTTGGCGTTAAGCCGGGCTATAAAATCGAGGCTGAAACCGTGGAGCGCAGCTACCGCATGACCAGCCCTGCCGTGCAGCAGAAAGTTGGTGGAACTTCTGGAACAGATCCCGTATGAGCATCTGCTGCTCACCGATGAGCTGGTGGCAATGATCCGCAGCCGGGTGAACTACCCGCTGAACGAAAGCCTGCTCATCACGCTGGCCGACCACATCAGTTTTGCCATCCAGCGCAGCGAGCAGGGGATTCGCTTTTCCAACCCGCTGATGGCTCCCATTCGGGAATTCTACCCGGAAGAGTATCGCCTTGGCATGGAGTGCCTTGCCGCCATCCGCCAGTCCTGCCATGCAGACCTTTCGGACGACGAGGGCGGCTTCATTGCGCTGCACATCGTCAACGCAGAGCTCAACACCACCATGAGCGTGGTGAACGATGTCACCCGCTTTGTGGATGGCTGCGTGCAGGTGGTGGAATACTTTTACAACTGCCATTTTGACCGGGATGCACTGGATTTCAGCCGCTTTACAGTGCATTTGCGTTTTTTGCGCAACGCGTATTTCAAGGAAA
>VOFB01003010.1_pt1 | contig 18761 bp, 26 predicted proteins | sample 5384141 | NCBI WGS metagenome assembly VOFB01 (sample SAMN12384721, study PRJNA508395) | human gut metagenome | isolation source: healthy gut A | host: Homo sapiens | reverse complement strand
AGGCAGCACCAATGATTTTGCTAACAGTCTGAAAGATTTCCAAAAATATGGTACAGGCGGCTCGGGATATTATAGAAGGGCATCTGTATTCCTGTGATGTGGGTGTTTTCAATACGACGAACTTTATATACATAGCAACCTTTGGACTGTTTACAGATGTATCTTACGAGACGGATCAGCATTTGAAAAATGTGTTGGGTCATCTTGCATATCTCTTAGAAGGAACAAAACGTATTTTCAATGTTCCCACGTATTGGCTGAAAATCTATGCGAATGGTCAGACGTTGGAGGGAGAATATATTTATGGGATGATTACGAATGCACGTTCTGTGGGAGGCTTTAAGCATATCATAGGGCCGGGTGTGGAGATGAATGACGGGTTATTTGAGGTGACGCTGATTAGAAAGCCGAGAAACCCATTAGAGCTGAATGAAATTATAACTTCACTGTTAAATGCTGTGGACCAGACCGACTTGATTGATAATTTTAAGACGGATTGTATAAAAAATTGAATCGGAGTTGGGGATTGCATGGACATTGGATGGAGAATTTGGCGGTGTACATGAGGTAGTGCAGATTGAAACAAGAAAACATGCCCTTGATCTGGTTATCAATCAGAAGAATCTGAGCTAAACGGTAAAGATTTTAGTTGGCAAAAATGCTGAATGCGTTATAATTAGTACAGCCGTACATGAATGCGGACATAGAAATCGTGATTCCGTTTTTGGAAGAAGACGAGGCGTTGAAAAAATCATCTATTTAGGAGGAAAGACCAATGTTAGTATCAGCAAAGAAATGTTACAGAAAGCAAAAGCTGGACATTATGCAGTAGGTCAGTTCAATATCAACAACCTTGAGTGGACAAAGGCTATTCTGCTTACTGCTGAGGAGTTAAAATCTCCGGTTATCCTGGGAGTTTCTGAAGGCGCAGGAAAATATATGACAGGATTTAAGACAGTTGCAGACATGGTAAAGGCTATGATCGAAGGATTGAATATCACTGTTCCGGTTGCACTTCATCTGGATCACGGTACATATGAAGGATGCTATAAGTGCATTGAAGCAGGATTTTCATCCATCATGTTTGACGGTTCTCATTATCCAATCGATGAAAATGTTGCAAAGACAAAAAAGAACTGGTTCAGGTTTGTGCAGAGAAAGGTCTGTCTCTGGAAGCTGAAGTAGGTTCCATCGGTGGAGAAGAAGATGGAGTTGTGGGTGCCGGTGAGTGTGCAGATCCTCAGGAGTGCAAGATGATTGCAGATCTTGGCGTTGATATGTTGGCAGCAGGCATCGGCAATATTCATGGAAAATATCCTGCAAACTGGGCAGGATTAAGTTTCGAGACTCTGGATGCTATCCAGCAGCTGACAGGGGACATGCCTCTGGTTCTTCATGGCGGTACAGGTATTCCGGAAGATATGATCAAGAAGGCAATTGATCTCGGTGTTTCTAAGATCAATGTAAATACAGAGTGCCAGTTGTCTTTCGCAGCAGCTACCCGCGAATACATTGAAGCTGGTAAAGATCAGCAGGGCAAGGGCTATGATCCACGTAAACTTCTGGCTCCTGGCACAGAAGCTATCAAAGCAACTGTGAAAGAAAGATGGAATTGTTCGGATCTGTTGGGAAAGCCTGAGTAATAAAAGTTGTGCGTTTTGCTTAATATCCTGACATAATTTTAGAGGATTTAGATAAAAGCACGAAATGTTGGAGAGAGCACAAAAACAACTTGCGTTTTTGAGAATTTTGCGGTATCTTAATATCAGTTGGAAAAATCAATTCCATATATGCGTATGAGATGATAGACAAGGGCGTTCTACTAATGGTGTGGAATGCCCTTTTTATCGCAGGAAGTGAAACAGATATCATATGCAAATTTCAGGGAGAGGAAAGGAAAGAATATGGGAGAATTTGTAAACGCAGCAGAAATCTTTGGCGAAAACGTATTTAATGATGCAGTTATGCAGGAACGTCTTCCGAAAAAGGTTTATAAGAAACTGAAAGAAACCATCGAAAAAGGCGAGGAATTGGATCTGGCAACTGCCGATGTGATTGCTCATGAGATGAAAGAGTGGGCGATTGAGAAAGGTGCAACTCACTATACGCACTGGTTCCAGCCGTGACCGGATTTACCGCAGAGAAACATGATTCATTTATTACCGCTCCAAATTCAGACGGAAAGGTATTGATGAGTTTTCTGGGAAAGAATTGATTAAAGGTGAGCCGGATGCTTCTTCCTTCCCTTCAGGTGGACTTCGTGCTACTTTTGAGGCGAGAGGTTACACAGCATGGGATTGCACTTCACCGGCGTTTGTTCGTCAGGATGCAGCAGGTGCTACTCTTTGTATACCTACCGCTTTTTGCTCTTATACAGGGGAGGCGTTGGATCAGAAAACACCGTTGCTTCGTTCGATGGAGGCAATCAACATACAGTCTTTACGTCTGCTGAAATTATTTGGAAACACAACATCTAAGAAAGTAACACCATCGGTTGGACCGGAACAGGAGTATTTCCTGGTTGACAGTGAGAAATTCCTTCAGAGAAAAGATTTGATCTATACCGGACGTACCTTGTTTGGTGCTATGCCTCCGAAAGGACAGGAGATGGATGATCATTACTTTGGTACGATTCGCCAGAGAATTGCAGGCTTTATGAAGGATGTTAACATTGAACTGTGGAAATTAGGTGTGTCGGCGAAAACACAGCATAATGAGGTTGCACCAGCACAGCATGAGTTGGCACCGATCTATGCAGGAGGCAAATATTGCTGTCGATCATAATCAGCTTGTGATGCAGACCTTGAAAAAGGGTTGCCTGCCAGCATGGTATGAAATGTCTTCTTCATGAAAAGCCTTTTGCAGGTGTAAACGGTTCAGGTAAGCATAATAACTGGTCCATCACAACCGATGACGGTATCAATCTGTTAGAGCCGGGCAAAACACCGCATGAAAATATTCAGTTCTTATTGGTACTTAGCTGTATTATCAGTGCAGTTGATAAACATGCAGGTCTTCTTCGTGAATCAGCAGCGGATCCAGGAAATGATCATCGTCTGGGAGCAAATGAAGCCCCGCCGGCAATTATTTCTATCTTCCTTGGCGATCAGTTGGAAGATGTGGTTGAACAGCTGATCAGCACAGGAAATGCAACCAGCAGTAAGAAGAGGCGGGGTTCTTTCCACCGGTGTAAGTACGCTGCCTGATCTTTATGAAGGATGCTACAGACCGTAACCGTACTTCACCCTTTGCATTTACCGGCAATAAATTCGAATTCCGTATGGTAGGTTCCAGGGACTCAATTGGAAGCCCGAATACGGTATTGAATACGATTGTTGCAGAAGCATTTTGCGATGCATGTGATGAGCTGGAAGCGGCGGATGATTTCGCAACTGCAGTTCACAATCTGATTAAGAAAAACTTAAGTGAGCATCAGAGTTATTTTTAATGGCAACGGTTACTCTGATGAATGGGTGGAAGAGGCTGAGAGAAGAGGTCTTCCAAACATCAAATCTATGGTAGAGGCAATTCCGGAACTGACAAAAGAGGAAAACGTTGTGATGTTTGAGAAATTCGGCGTATTCACAAAGGCAGAGCTTGAGTCACGTGCGGAAGTTAAATATGAGAATTACGCTAAGACAATCAATATCGAAGCAAAAGCGATGATTGATATTGCAGCAAAACAGATTTGTACCTGCAGTGATTAAATATGCGAAATCTCTGGCAGATTCCGTAAATGCGATTAAGGCGGCAGGTATTGAGGAAGTAAGTGTAGAGACAGAGCTTTTGGCTGAGACATCTGCGCTCCTGAAAGAAACACAGGTTGCATTGAAGAATTTGATTGATACGGATGCAAAAGCGTGCGGTATGGAAGATGGTGCTGCACAGGCGGCGTTCTATCATGATGAGGTGATGAAGGCTATGAGCGAACTCCGTGCACCGGTAGATAAACTGGAGATGATCGTTGACAAGGAGATGTGGCCGATGCCGTCCTATGGAGATCTGATGTTTGAAGTGTAAGAAGAACTTTTATAAAAATCAGAATCTATATGATACCAGGGTCAAAAGGTTATGCGTTTCATGCTTGCATGAAAAAGCATGACTTTGGGACCGTAAAACATGAAAGTAGCTCGAACAGGGCGGATTTCGAATGTTTTTAGGGTTGCGGGAGCATGAAATGCGAAGCAATCCGGATCATAGGGGCCAAAATACTTTTTGCCCCCAACATCATCTATATTGAATAATTATGCATAAATACAGCAATCTTAGAATTATGTGGAGATTTAAGAGTTTTGCTGTATTTTTATGTCAAACTGTCGGAAATGGTAAAATCATGCACAAAAAAATAAGGATTACACATTGAAAAGTGGTGAAGATTCTGCTATAGTTATAAAATAACAGATCCATAATTCCTTATACAATTGCGGAATTTAAGAGATGTGTGAAAAAAAAGTGGAGGGAGAAAGTGTGTATGAACGAAAAGGATAGCTTTAAACCTTACGTCAGTGCCGATAAAGTACTGCCTGAGCTTACCCCGGTATCTATTATTGTGGGTGTACTTCTGGCGGTAGTTTTTGGTGCGGCCAATGCATACCTTGGCTTAAAAGTCGGTATGACAGTATCTGCGTCCATTCCGGCAGCTGTACTTGGAATGGGAGTGATTCGATTTGTGATGCGCAGAAATTCTATTCTGGAGAGCAACATGGTACAGACCATTGGTTCTGCTGGTGAGTCACTGGCGGCAGGGGCAATCTTTACGATGCCGGCACTGTTTCTGTGGGCAAAAGAGGGCATCGGAACGATGCCGGATATGCTGGAGATTACGATCATTGCATTGTTTGGCGGTCTGTTGGGTATCTTTTTCATGGTTCCGCTCCGCCGTGCGTTGATTGTAAAGAGCATGGTGTGCTTCCGTATCCGGAAGGAATGGCATGTGCGGAAGTTATGATGGCCGGTGAAAAGGGCGGCTCCAGTGCAAAGACGGTATTTTCAGGTATGGGACTTGGTGCTGTATTTAAAATGATCGTGGATGGTCTTAAGGCTGTTCCAAGTGAAATTAATGCTACCTTTAAGGGCTTTGCAGGGCAGATTGGTACACAGGTATATCCAGCTTTGCTTGGTGTCGGTTATATCTGCGGACCAAGAATTTCTTCTTATATGTTTGCCGGAGGTGTAATTGGATGGATGGTCTTAATTCCGCTGATTGTATTGTTCGGCGGTGACGCAATTTGTATCCGGGTACAGATACTATCGCACAAATTTATGCAAAAAGCGGTGCATCTGGAATCTGGGGCAGTTATGTCCGGTACATCGGTGCAGGCGCTGTGGCATGCGGAGGTATCTTAAGTCTTATTAAATCTCTGCCTTTGATTATCAAAACCTTTGGCGGGGCTATGAAAGGTCTGAAGGGTTCCAAGGGAGAAGGTACCGGAGAGAGAACAGATAAAAGATTTGAATATCGGAATTATTCTTGGGGCAACGCTCGTGATTGCAATATTGATATGGCTGATACCTTCTGTTCCGGTTAGTTTGCTTGGGGCAGTTCTGATTATTGTGTTTGGATTCTTTTTTTGCCACGGTATCGTCCCGTATGGTTGGATTGGTGGGAAGTTCCAACAATCCGGTTTCCGGTATGGCAATTGCAACACTTTTGATTGCAACGTTTGTTTTGAAAGCAACCGGATACACCGGGGCAGCCGGCATGACAGGTGCGATTGCCATTGGTTCGATTATCTGTATTATTGCTGCAATTGCGGGAGATACTTCTCAGGATTTGAAAACCGGTTTTATTGTAGGTGCAACACCAAAGAAACAGCAGATTGGTGAGTGTATTGGTGTGGTTGCATCAGCGTTGGCAATCGGCGGGGTTTTGTATCTTCTGAACAAGGCATGGGGATTTGGCGGTACAGAGATACCTGCACCGCAGGCGAATATGATGAAGATGATTGTAGAAGGTGTTATGGATGGAAATCTTCCTTGGGCAATGATCTTTACCGGGGTATTCCTGGCACGGGTTATGGAAGTGCTCGGATTCCGGTAATGCCGTTCGCAGTAGGACTCTATCTGCCGGTTCAGTTAAATGCATGTATTATGATCGGTGGTCTGGTTCGTCTGTTCATGGACAGCAGAAAAGCAAAAAATAAAGCAGAGAAAGAAATATTCGAGCGTCAGACGAACAATGGTGTTCTGTATTGTTCCGGAATGATTGCAGGTGAAGGTATTGTTGGAATTCTGCTGGCAATATTTGCATTGATTCCGTTTGCGGGCGATACGTTCGGCGGCTGGCTTGGCAGCCTGCTCAATCTAGGCGGTACAATCGGAACGATTGGTTCTGGTGTGGTACTGGCACTTATGGTTTTATCCCTGCTGAAGTTCTCCTTATGGAGCAAAGAAGCAAAAGGAAGCAAGTAAGACGTGAAAAAGATAAGAATTTTTTGGATTTTGTTCCGAAGGCTGCAGACTGCATCCGGGTTGTAGAAGGAGAAGACGGACTGAATCATCTGGATATCCTGCACAGACGGTGGGCGGACAAGCTGGCACAAAATTGTTGAAAAAGCCCAAGACGACACATGTAGCGTTGGAGAAGTTCGGGAGTTATATCTGGACATGTATAGATGGTGAACGCAGTATTTATGAGATATCATGTCTGGTAAAAGCGAAATTCGGGGATGAGGCAGAGCCATTATATGAAAGAATTGTTCCTTATTTCCGGATGTTGAAAGAAAATGGATATGTGACTTGGGTAAGAGAATGTCATCGGTAGCCAAAGGATGGTCAGATATTTCTGAACAATGGGGGTTGTGAAGAATAAGGGCAGCACAGAACCGATATGCCGCGGCGCATAGGTTCTGTGCTGTTTTGTTGAATTCTCTGAAAAATTCTGGTATAATAGGTTGAGATGAGTAAGAAAAAGCGGTAAAGAAAGGTCGTGTACCTTACAGGAAAGAGAGACTTATGTGCAGCAAAATTGATGTATTAGGAGTACAGATTGAATATTGCAGTGTTGACGCATCCATGGAGCGGATTGCGGAGATGATGAAGAATGACCGACTTGATACGGTGGGAGTGGTTACCATGAACACCCTTCTGTTGGCGGCGGAGGACCCTACGTGGAAGCAGTATCTGGAAGATATGGATATGACTGTGATCGGAGAGAGCGAAGTCTTGAAGGCAGCAGGAATTCAAGAGGGACAGGTTTGGGAAGAAGTAGAGGAGAATGAATTTATTGCCCGTTTTTCTGGTATTTGATTCAGCAGCACAGCAGAATTTTTGTATTGGGAGAGACGGAAGATGAGGTTGGCGGACTGAGGACTTATCTTAAGGATACTTATCCCGAAATTCAAATTGTGGGAGGGGCTGCTGTAGAAGAGGATACCCAGGCTGAAGGTGTGATGAATGAGATTAACAGCCTGACTGTAGATGTAATTGTAAGCGGTCTTCAGGGTCATCGCCAGGATCGCCTGGCAATTGAGAACCGAAGCCAGTTAAACAATAAAATCTGGTTCTGCCTGGGAGAACATCCAAATATTCAGACAGATGCAGGTTTAAAAGTCAGTTGGTGGAGCACACTATTAAAGAAAAAACGCCTTCAAACGAATGGTAGCAAAAATACAATGAGCGCAAGTGAGTCAAGCCGCTTGCGGAATTGACGAACGGCGAATTGGCTTGCGATGAAATCGCAAGATAATGAGTGCAAGTGGTCAAGCCGCTTGCGGAATTGACGAACGGCGAATTGGCTTGCGATGGAATCGCAAGATAATGAGTGCAAGTGGTCAGGCTGCCCGCGGAATTGATGAGCGTTATAGAATGGTGGAGAGAATAGTGATGTTTAAATCAGAAAAAAGGGTATTTTGATTACTTATTGATCTTAATGGGGACGGCATTGATTGCGTTGGCTATCAATGCCGTATTTGAACCGGCAGGTCTTGTTACCGGAGGATTTTCCGGAATTGCAATTGTAGCTAAATCTACTACGGAGACTTTGGTAAGCGGGGGATTCCGCTTTGGATTACGACAACGGTATTAAATATACCGTTATTTTTGATTGGATTTAAGGTGCAAGGAGTTAAGGTATTGTTGAAAACGCTTGTGGGTACGTTGGCTTTATCCGCATGGCTGTGTCTGCTTCCGGCAGTTCCTCTGACTCCAGATGATTTGTTGCTTTCAGCTTTATTCGGGGAGTACTTTATGGGATCGGAATCGGCCTGGTGTTTATCGGTCATGCTACCACAGGAGGGACGGATATGGTGGCATCTCTGATACAAAAAAGAAAGTGAGATATTATACGGTTGCCCAGATTATGCAGGTGGTGGATGCTTTGGTAGTCCTGGCAGGAGCCTATGTTTTCGGTGTTACGAAAGCATTGTATGCTGTGATTGCCATTGTTGTGATAACGAAAGTATCGGATATGTTAAGCGAAGGTCTGCATTTTTCCAAGGTTGCATACATTATAACTGAGAAGCCGGATGAAATTGCACAGGTGGTGATGCATGACCTGAACCGCGGTGTGACAGGGATACCAGCTCAGGGAATGTACACCGGAAACCGCAGGATGATATTGTATTGTGTTGTGGGCAAAAAACAGATTGTAATGCTGAAAGATCTTGTGATGTCATTGGATCAGAATGCGTTTGTGATTGTGACGGATGCCAGAGAGGTTTTGGGGGAAGGATTTATTGAAACTCCAACTTTTTAAAACATTTGTAACATTTCCTCTTTCCTTTTTGCTTATTTTGTATTAAAATGTAAGAGTGTATCATTGTGGGGTAATGATGTCATGACTATATAAGCGAAAGAGGGCGAAGGTATGATTTCAAATCAGATACTGCAAAGTACGATGGAAGGTATTAAGAGCATTTCCAGAACGGAATTGGCTGTTACTGACGTGGAGGGAATATTCTGGTGTCGACATTTCCCGAGACGGAGATTAGCAGGAGTGAAGTTATAAATTTTGCTCGGTCGCAGGCGGACTCCCAGTCTGTGAAGAATTATCAATTTTTAAAGTTTATGATGAACATCAGTTGGAGTATGTTCTGCTTGCAAAAGGAGACAATGAAGACGTATTCCTTGTGGGAAAAATGGCAGCATTTCAGATTCAGAATTTGCTGGTAGCTTACAAAGAGCGTTTTGATAAAGATAATTTTATAAAGAATTTGCTTTTGGATAATTTGCTTTTGGTTGATATTTATAATCGTGCCAAAAAGCTGCATATTGACAGTGAAGTGCGCAGAGTAGTCTTTATATTGGAAAGTAATCCAGATAAAGACCGCGGAACACTGGAGAACGTAAGAACTTTGTTTGGTAACAAGTCGGGTGATTTTATTACGGCCGTGGATGAGAAGAGTATTATTATCGTTAAGGAATTAGCAGATACGGATGGTTATGTCCAGATGAATAAGATTGCTGCTTCAGTTCTGGATGCGATTGGAAGAGACGAGGAGCACAAAACTCATATTGCCTACGGTACGATTGTAAAGGAACTGAAGGAAGTTTCACGTTCTTATAAAGAAGCACGTATGGCTTTGGACGTAGGAAGATTTTCTTTGATAACCGTGATGTGATTGCTTACAGTTCCCTGGGAATCGGACGGTTGATTTATCAGCTTCCGATACCGCTTTGCAAGATGTTTATCAAAGAGATCTTTGCAGATAAGTCTCCGGATGATTTTGATGAGGAAACATTGACCACGATTAATAAGTTTTTTGAGAACAGTCTGAATGTCTCTGAGACATCAAGGCAGCTTTATATTCATAGAAATACACTCGTATATCGGTTGGATAAATTACAGAAAAGCACAGGGTTGGATTTGCGTGTTTTTGAAGATGCAATTACGTTCAAGATTGCTTTGATGGTAGTTCGATATATGAAGTACATGGAGACTCTGGAATATTGATGTCATCTGCAGATCTGATAAAGGAGATTTGAAGGATGAGGGGAGCATCAGTGGTTGAAAGAGTTTTTAGAGGAGGATTATCATGATTACGTTAGATAGTGTAAGTAAGAGTTACGCGAAAGGCCAGCCGGCCGTCAACAACGTATCCTTACACATCGAGAAGGGGGAATTCGTCTTTATCGTGGGAAACAGTGGTTCTGGAAAGTCCACACTGATTAAACTGCTTTTGAAGGAATTGGAACCGACTTCGGGAACGATAAGGGTAAACGGTCAGGTACTGAATCGGATGAAGCGCAGAAAGGTACCGAAATATCGCCGTGGTGTAGGAGTTGTGTTTCAGGACTTTCGCCTTTTAAAGGATCGGAATGTCTATGAAAATGTTGCATTTGCACAGCGCGTGATAGAAAAGCCGAACCGCGTAATTAAAAAGCGGGTACCGGAGATGTTAACTCTGGTAGGACTTGCAGAGAAGTATAAGTCTCTGCCGAGAGAATTATCCGGTGGTGAACAGCAGCGTGTGGCACTGGCTCGTGCGTTGGTGAATCGGCCGGATATCCTATTGGCGGATGAGCCGACTGGTAATCTGGATCCAAAGAATTCCAATGATATTATGAAGTTATTAGAAGAGATTAATGCACGTGGTACCAATGTACTCGTTGTCACCCATAACAGGGAGATTGTAAATGCTATGAAGAAGCGAGTAATCCGCATGCGGAAAGGCGTCATTGTGAGTGACGAAGAAGAAGGTGTTTACCATGAGGATTAGTACAATTGGATATAGTATTAAGCAGGGTGTTAAGAATATCTGGCGAAATAAGATGTTCACCATTGCTTCTCTTGCCACGATGGGGGCTTGTATTTTCCTGTTTAGTCTGTTCTTCTCTCTGATTATGAACTTTAATGTAATCATTAAAAGTGCAGAAGAAGGTGTTTCCATGACGGTTCTCTTTAATCAGGGAACAGATCAGGCCACGATTGAGGAAATCGGAGCACAGATTGAGGCACGGATGAGGTTAAAGAGCTGAAGTACGTATCCGCAGAGGAGGCATGGCAGCGTTATCAGGTACAGTATTTCGGGGAAGGCGAGAAAGCAGATTATTTTGCCGAAGGCTTTAAGAATGATAATCCGCTTGCGAATTCAGCAAATTACGAGGTTTATGTAAATAAGATTGAAGACCAGACTGCCTTGAAGGAGTTTATAATGGGGCTGGAAGGTGTTCGGCAGGTAAATCAGTCAGAAGAGGCAATTAAGACGCTGACGATGATCAACCGGCTGGTGGGATATGTGTCGATTGTTATCATAGGGATTCTTCTGGGGGTATCCGTATTCCTGATCAGTAATACCGTTTCAGTAGGTATTTCGGTACGTAAAGAAGAAATTGGAATTATGAAATTGATCGGCGCTACCAATCTGTTTGTAAGATTGCCCTTTCTTATGGAAGGTATTCTGATTGGTCTTGTGGGTGCAGCGATTCCTCTGGGAGCATGGTATTTTATTTATAACAAAGCAATAAAATATATTCTGGAAAAATTCCATATGCTGTCCGGCTTTATGGAAAGTCTGCTTCCGGTAACACAGGTATTTCATACTTTGCTTCCAGTTGGACTGCTTCTCGGAATGGGAATCGGTCTGTTGGGAAGTATCTTTACAATCAGAAAACATTTGAAGGTTTAAGAATGAGCTGTCTCAATTCCAATTTGTATGGTCTGGAGGCAGCTCTTTGTTGTGAGGGAAAGATATGGAGAGAATAAGAATTCTTACAGCGGAATAAAGGATTTTTTGGGAGTTCTGGTTACACTTGCAGTAGGAAGCGCTGTGTTTTTAGTGAAAAACTGGGATTATGTTGTGCACAAGGAGATGAAGCCAACAGAGCTTGGGGCTAAGACAAAGGTATCGGATATTTATGAAAGAATTCAGGACGCTTATCTTGGAGAAATTGATGATGAAAAGTTGACCGATTATATGTGTACAGGGCTTGTAGCAGGACTGGAGGACAAATACTCCACATATTACACGCAGGAGCAGTATGAGAAGATGATAGAATCTGCCAATGGGCATTATTCAGGAATTGGTATCTCCATTCTGGCAGATGAAAGCGGAAAGGTTGTCATTGAGTCCTGCGGTGAGAATACTCCTGCTGCGGAAGCAGGTATTACAGCGGGAGATATCCTTCTGGAAATCGATGGTACGCGGGTTACCGGTATGACGGCTTCCGAGGCAGCGAAGCTGATTCAAAATAAAAAAGAAGGAGAGGCATTTTCCATGACTCTGAATCAGGGATGGTAAGGATTATACCGTAGAGATTGCGGTCAGGGAAGTGGAGGCTATATCGGTAGCAGGCAGCATGTTGGATGAGCAGGTTGGCTATATCAGGATTTCTGAATTTACGGGAGTGACGTCCCAGCAGTTTGCTGACAGTTATCAAAACTTGAAAGATCAGAATATGACGAAGCTGATTATTGATCTGCGAAGCAATCCCGGCAGGCTGGTTTCCGGTGTGTGTGATACCTTACGGCAGATTCTGCCGAAAGGTCTGATTATACAGAGGATAAATACGGTAGCCGAAAGGAGCAGACATGTGACGGGGAGACGCCCATTGATATTTCTATGGTTGTTTTGGTGAATGGAAGTTCCGCCAGTGCGTCCGAAATCTTTGCTGGTGCTGTACAGGACTATGGGGTCGGAACGATTGTGGGGACAGTCACCTATGGGAAGGGTGTTGTGCAGGATACTTATCCGTTGGATAACGGCGGTGCCGTAAAGCTTACGGTATCTCATTATTTTACGCCCAAGGGAAATGATATTAACGGAAAGAATTACTCCCGATGTGGTGTGTGAACTTCCGGATGATGCGTCGGAAGATCTGCAGATTGAAAAAGCCAAGGAGATTTTGGGACGTTAAGCAGGTGGACAGGAAAAAATGATTCGGATTGCAGGAAATGCTGTGATATGATATTCTAAGCCATATAAAATAGCTTAGAGTGTGCTGAAAAATCATTTCTGTAATTTTCAAATATGCTCTGGAAGGGAAGGTAAGGGTTATGAGTGAATATGTGATTACAACAGAGAAATACGTGTGATATGCCGTCTGATTATTATGCAGAACAAGGTGTGGAATATATGTATCTTCCATGTACGATGGGAGATACTGTCTATAATAAGGAGCATGACGTAGATTCAGGAGCGTTTTATGCCAGTATGAGAGCTGGTTCCATGCCCACAACTCAGGTGAATTCAGAAGATGCAAAAAATGTTGGCTTCCGATTCTGGAAGCGGGAAAAAAATTCTGCATCTTGCATTTTCTTCTGGATTAAGCGGAACTTATAATAGCTGCAGAATCGCTGCAGAAGAATTGATGGAGGTACATCCGGACTATAAAATACTGGTGGTGGATTCTCTGTGTGCTTCTATGGGTCAGGGACTGCTGCTGCATAAGGCGTTGGAATTGAAGAAACAAGGAAAGAGTATTGATGAAGTCCATACATGGTTGGAAGAGAACAAGCTGCATCTGTGCCATGTGTTTACCGTAGATGATCTGATGCATCTTCACCGGGGCGGTCGTGTGTCCAGAATGAGCGCCGTGTTGGGAACTATGATTAATATCAAACCGATGCTTCATGTAGACAATGAAGGACACTTGATTTTGCTCAGTAAGGTCAGAGGAAGAAAGAAAGCACTTCAAACGCTTGTGTCCATGATGGATGAACGTATTGGCAGTTATAAAGAAAAGAATAATACCATTTTTATCAGTCACGGTGACTGTGAGGAAGAGGCCGCTTATGTGGGGGAATTGGTAAGAAAGCGTTATCCGTCTGTAAAAACGGTAATGTTAAATCCCGTTGGGGCCACGATTGGTGCACATTCAGGTCCGGGAACGGTAGCTTTATTTTTTCTGGGTGATGAACGATGAGCAGAGAAGCAGCGGAAAAACTTCTTCGATTTATCGACCGGAGCCCCACCAGCTTTCATGTAATTGCGAATATGGCGGAAGAGCTGAAGGGTGCAGGATATGAACAGTTATATGAGGAAGAACGTTGGAATCTGAAAACCGGCGGGAAATATTTTGTGACAAGAAATGGTTCTTCCATCCTCACATTTAACCTTCCCAAGAAGTATGCCAGAGGTTTTTTGCTTATGGCAAGCCACAGCGATTCCCCTACTTTTAAGGTGAAGGAAAACCCGGAACTTGAGGTGGATCATCAATTTGTAAAACTGAATGTGGAGAAGTACGGCGGGATGTTGATGGCACCCTGGTTTGATCGTCCTTTGTCACTTGCAGGCCGTCTTCTGATACAGGAGAGGGGAGGCGATTACAACTTGTCTGGTGAATGTGGATCGTGATCTGGTGTGGATTCCGAGTCTGGCAATTCATATGAACCGGAATGCCAATGAAGGTGTAGCCTATAATCCTCAGGTGGATCTACAGCCCCTTTTCGGCGGATCCGCTACCAGAGGAAGCTTTCGGAAGATACTGGCTGCGAGTGCAGGTGTCCGGTCGGAAGACATTCTGGGAATGGATATCTTTCTCTATAACCGGATGAAGGGAACAATCTGGGGAGCCAACGGAGAATTTCTTTCCAGCGGAAGGCTGGATGACTTGCAGTGTGCTTATGGGTCGCTCCAGGGATTTTTAAATGCAGATAATCCGGAGCACGTAATCATGCATTGTGTGCTTGATAATGAAGAAGTTGGAAGTCTGACCCGTCAGGGGGCGGCATCCACATTTCTGAAAGATGTATTAGAACGTATCAGCGAGTCAATTTATCAAAGCAGAGAGGAATATCTGCGTGCTCTGGCATCAAGTTTTATGATTTCTGCGGATAATGCACATAGTGTGCATCCCAACCAGGCAGAAAAATCAGACCGAAGTAATCGCCCGTATCTGAACGGGGGAATTGTGCTGAAGCACAGTGCGAATCAAAAATATACCACGGATGGAGCAAGCGCGGCTGTATTCCGTGCATTGTGCAGGAAAGCGGGAGTATCCTGTCAGAACTTTACGAACCGCTCTGATATGGCCGGCGGGTCCACCCTGGGTAATCTATCCAATGGTCAGGTATCTATTCATACCGTTGATATTGGTCTCCCGCAGCTTGCCATGCACTCGCCTTATGAAACCGGAGGAGTGAGAGATACGGAAGATTTGATTAAGGTGGCAGAAAACATTCTATTGTTCAAAACTTAAGATATGTAGAGACGGGGTTTATTGTATTGAGCCGTAAGTACCCGGAAGTCATGATTTCACGAGGCGGTAGCGGTGAAGGGACAGAATAGTTACATGGAATCATAAAATACCGGGAATGCTGATGCGAAAAAGAGCAGATCGGCATTCCCGGCATTTTTATTTGAGTTGACAGTTTGTGTACTGATTCATTCATACGTTATTTTGCTGAAAATGAATTTTCAGACATCTTCTAACACTTAAAAGTATAGATATGATTTAAGGAACTGTTAATAAATAACTCCTGATAATGACTTGTCTAAATGTCCATCTGCGGCTATCAGACAATCTTGACGTAGCCCACTACGCCTGCGATTGTCTTCTTTACAGATGAACATTTATACAGCGTCCTTGTCACAAGTTATTTCTGAACAGTTATTAAGTATAGGCGGAACTATAGTTTCGTGGTCCATTTGGAGCAATCCCAGATATCAGTTGCCAGACCGTCATAGAATTCCGGTTCATGGCAGACCATCAGTATGGTACCTTTGTATTCCTGAAGCGCGCGTTTAGTTCCTCTTTGGCATCTACATCCAGATGGTTTGTGGGCTCATCCAATAAAAGAAGGTTTGTTTCCCGATTGATCAGTTTGCAGAGCCGTACTTTTGCCTGTTCCCCCCGCTTAAGACACGTACCAGACTCTCGATGTGCTTGGTAGTAAGCCCGCATTTTGCCAGTGCCGCCCGAACTTCGTACTGTGTATAGGACGGAAACTCGTTCCAGATTTCCTGAATGCAGGTATTGGGATTGTTTTCGGCATTTCCTGCTCAAAAGTATCCGATTTCAGATAATCTCCCAACTGCACATTACCGGATAAGGATGGAATCAGTCCAAGAGTACTTTTCAGTAAAGTAGTTTTCCGATTCCGTTTGCTCCAATCAAAGCAATTTTTGGAATTGCGTTCCACAGATAGATTCAGGGGTGAGGAGAGGTTCCTCATATCCGATCACCAGATCCTTCGTGGTAATTACAAAGCGGCTGGGAGTTCTGGCAGTTTTGAAATTGAATTCTGGTTTTGGCTTCTCTCTGGCCAGTTCAATAACATCCATCTTATCCAGCTTTTTCTGACGGGACATCGCCATATTCCGCGTAGCCCGGGCTTTATTCCGTGCTACAAAATCCTTCAGTTCCTGAATTTCCTGCTGCTGTTTGTGGTAGGCAGCTTCACGCTGTGCCTTCTTTACTTCGTATACTTCCAGAAACTTATCATAATCCCCCGACGTAACGGTTCAGTTCCTGATTATCCATATGATAAATCAGATTGACGACACTGTTCAAAAAAGAGATATCATGGGAAATCAGGATAAACGCATTCTCATATTCCTGGAGATAACGTTTCAGCCAGGTAATATGTTCCACATCCAAATAGTTTGTAGGCTCATCCAGCAGTAAGATGTCGGGTTTTCCAAAAGAAGTTTTCCCAACAAAATCTTGGTACGCTGTCCGCCGCTTAAGTCTGTCACATCCCGGTCGAGACCAAGGTCCTCAAGCCCCAGCGCCCTTGCAATTTCTTCTACTTTGGAATCGGTAATGTAGAAATCGTGCATGGTAAGGGTGTCCTGGATTGTACCCAGTTCATCCATCATCTTTTCCAGCTCTTCGGGAGAGGCTTCGCCCATCTGATCGCAGATAAGATTCATCCTTTCTTCCAGTTCAAACAGGTAAGAGAAGGCGCTTTTCAGTACATCACGGATAGTCATGCCTTTTTCCAATACGGTGTGCTGATCCAGATAGCCTACCCGGATATTTTTCGCCCATTCGATGGTTCCTTCGTCTGGCATCAGCTTTCCGGTAATGATATTCATAAAGGTAGATTTTCCCTCGCCGTTGGCGCCTACCAGGCCGATATGTTCGCCTTTCAGGAGGCGGAAGGAAACATTTTCGAAAATTGCTCTGTCTCCAAAACCGTGGGACAGATTCTGTACATTCAATAAACTCATAATACTAAAACTCCTGTAGTTTTTTCAATTCAATCATCTGGTCTCTTAATTCCGCAGCCATTTCAAAATTCAGATCGGCAGCAGCAGCTTTCATCTGTTTTTGCACTTTGGCAATCAGAGCTTCCAGCTCTTTCTTACTCATAGATTCCGGATCTTTTTTCCAGCTTGTGTTCTGTTTTTGCAACTTCCTGAGAAATGCTGATCAGATCCCGGACTGCTTTCTGAATCGTCTTTGGAGTAATTCCATGTGCGGTATTGTATTCCTGCTGAAGCTGGCGGCGGCGGAAGGTCTCATCCATGGCGAGACGCATGGAATCAGTAATCATATCAGCATACATGATCACATGGCCTTCTGCATTTCTGGCCGCCCGTCCTATGGTCTGGATCAGGGAAGTTTCCGAACGAAGGAATCCTTCCTTGTCCGCATCCAGAATTATCACCAGAGTAATCTCCGGGATGTCCAGACCTTCACGCAGGAGATTGATGCCGACCAGTACATCAAATACATCCAGACGCATGTCACGGATAATTTTGGTTCGTTCCAGTGTATCAATATCCGAATGAAGATAACGGACACGGATACCATTATCTTTCATATAATCGGTCAGATCTTCTGCCATACGTTTTGTCAGCGTCGTGATCAGAACCTTGTGATGGTTTGCCACTTCTTTATTGACTTCTCCTACCAGATCATCAATCTGCCCCTCTACCGGACGCACTTCCACATAAGGATCCAGAAGACCGGTGGGACGGATAATTTGTTCAGCCCGGCAGTTCATGTTCTGATTCATAATCTCCCGGGGTGGCAGAGACAAAGAGAATTTGATCAATTTTGCTTTCAAATTCTTCAAAGTTCAGAGGACGGTTGTCCTTAGCAGAGGAAGGCGAAAACCGTAGTCTACCAACGTGCCTTTTCTGGACTGATCCCCGGCATACATGCCCCGGACCTGGGGCACGGTTTTATGAGATTCATCCACGATGATCAGAAAATCATCAGGAAAATAGTCAATCAGGGTATAAGGAGGCTGTCCCGGTTCCAGACCGGCCAGATGCCGGAGTAATTCTCAATACCGGAGCAGATTCCGGTTTCCCGCAGCATCTCAATATCAAAGTTGGTACGCTCCTCAATACGCTGAGCCTCCAAAAGTTTGTCCTCACTTTTGAAGTAGCGTACCCGTTCTTTGAGTTCTTCCTCAATCGCCCTGGTAGCTTCCTGGATTTTCGACATGGGAACCACATAATGGGAAGCCGGAAAGATAGCAACATGCTTTCTTTCTGCTTTGATCTCGCCGGTCAGGGTGTCGATCTCAGTGATACGGTCAATTTCGTCTCCGAAGAACTCCACCCAATTGCCAAGTTCGCTTTCTTCGGCAGGAAAAATCTCCAATACATCACCGCGCACGCGGAACGTACCTCGATGGAAATCCATATCGTTTCGGTCATACTGAATATCAATAAGTTGCCGGATCACATCGTCCCGGTCCTTTTCCATCCCCGGACGCAGTGAGATCATCATATTCTGATAGTCCTTCGGACTACCGATTCCATAGATACAGGAAACACTGGAAATGATGATAACATCTTTCCGCTCACTTAAGGCTGAGGTAGCAGAAAGGCGGGTTTATCGATTTCATCATTAATTGCGGAATCTTTGGCGATATAAGTGTCCGAGGAGGGACATAGGCTTCTGGTTGATAGTAATCGTAG
>VOFB01003613.1_pt1 | contig 18782 bp, 30 predicted proteins | sample 5384141 | NCBI WGS metagenome assembly VOFB01 (sample SAMN12384721, study PRJNA508395) | human gut metagenome | isolation source: healthy gut A | host: Homo sapiens | reverse complement strand
ATACACGGATTTCTGTGTTGGGAGATTGCGAAGCGCCTCCACCGCTTTCACGTCGGTTGCGCCCATGTATGTTGTCGTAATAACGCGGAGCCTGCCGCCGCGTTCCGCAAAATGCTGAAGATCATCGATGATTAAACGAAGACCGCCCATTTGACAAACGAAACCAGCATATCAATGCGGTCTGCGGAGGCGATTTCTTTCTTCAGCTCGGAAAACATCTGCGGCTCGTGAACTGCTCCGGTAAATAAGCTGCTTTGAGCAATCGATGTTTCAGGGCGGGGAGATCCTTTGCTTTTTTCCGGCCGATGCGCATCATAGATCATCGCGGGACAGCAATGCGAATAACTGCTCGCCCTCATCGTCCACAGTAAAATCACGCAGGTCGTCCTGCGCTGTCTCCTGCGAAATCAGATCAACAATTTTGTTGACCAGATTTAGCTGCGCAGAAATATCGTCACCCGCAATGCGGTCAAGACCTTTTGTGAACGACTTCGGACAGATACTGCGTTAAGACAGAGGAGGACTCGGCGGTGTCGATTTTCTCGACGTGCTTGTTGTCTTCCGGCAGCTGACGCAGCTCATCTTTGATTTCGGTATTCACTACTTGCTCGTAGAGGCCTTGTTTACATGAAAGACGTCTCCTGTGTGATATCGTAATTCGTAATAGGTATTATTCCTTGAACTGTTTTGAGCAATTTCAACAATTTTATTGTACTCTAAACCGCAAGGAAAATCAAACCATTTATTGATGGCCAACATCCAATCTTTTGTATTTGCCCACGGTTTTGGCACGAAAAAAGAGCGCCTATTCATCCACGATGGGGGAAAATAGACGCACTGTGTACATAACAATATGCAATATTAAACATACCACAACGATGCGTTCAAAAGTGCAGTGATGCGCGTCCGTTTCATCGGATGACCCAGACCATTGGCGAGGATCAGGTTGTAGTCGGTGTACTCACCCACCGAGAGCCTCCTTGGCGCGCTTTGCTCGCGCTTCCATGCCTTAAGCTGGTGGGCAACGGTCGCCGGAATGAAAACCTTGCGGATGCTCGATTCGGTCTTGGGCTTTTTCAGAAACGAGCATGCTCGTTCTGCGCTTCGAGCTCTGCGGGTAGAGGAAGAGGACGTCCTTTTTGCTCAAGAGACTTCATGGCCGTCTTGTCGACACGCTGCAGCTCTTTTTTTTCGATCATAATAGACGCTGTCCCAGCTGCGATGCTTTGCGGAGAAATATCGACGCAGTCCCAGGTCAGGCCGAATTTCGCCGATTCGCATACTGCACGCAAAGGACGGGTTGATAGCCAGGATGGGCATCATCGTAAACATCAAGGCGAGAAAAATGTCTCGGCATCCCAGACTTCACGTTTTTTGGGGTACAGCCTTAGGAACCGTGGCATGGAGAGTTGATTTTTCTCCCTAAGCTCCTACTTCTGCTTGTTTTTGCCGGATATCTTGTCGCGTTCGTAATGCACGACGAGCAAACAATCATTTCTGTGAACAATTGATGCCATTATTTTCACATTCTCGGATTGCTAAGGCTTTCTTTTGCCTTTCATTTAAATCCTTTCACTTTTCAGATAGAATATGTACTTTTTGGCGCAAGTTCGGCTGGTAACTTTTTTTAAATTTTTTGTGATGTTTTCGGGGCGATATCGAATTGGTTAAGAAAGTATAGTGAAGGGTTTCGAGAAATGAAAAACTTCATTTTTTAAAAGGGGCGACTATATGAAAACAATAACGAGAGCAAAAATAGATCTCCCGTACGCAACATGATAATATCTTAAGGTGGACGTCAACGCACAGGGCGCAGAAGCGCGAGCGGAAAACGACGATATCGATGGGAATATGTGTGGGATGTATGCCGCTCAAGCCTCGAAAGGAGCTCCTTCGCTTTAACCATCCTTTCCTGTTTACCATTTGGCTACAAACACCGAATGGTGATGCGCTGCCGTTATTCATCGGCGCAAAGCGGTAATTATACACATCTAAATGGAGTTTATCGCGCAAGCTGCATGACCAGCCGGTCAGTCACTTCTCTGATTTCGACTTTGCAGTCCACGGCACGTGGACATGGCATGTCGATCTGTCTGGGCTTGCTGTTTACCTGACAAACGATAGATTGTCCCTCGCTTGCACGCTGCAAGAAAAAGCAACCATTGAACGAGGGGGTCTGCCTGCACATTTTCTTCTAGCAGAAACCACAAAAATGGATGAGCCAATTAGGCAATTTGCTGATAATTTCATCGGAAACAAATTTTGCCTTGTAAATCATTGTAATCGCTCCTCGAAAGGATTAGAATAAAGTCAAAGTTGAACGAAAGCTGGTGCGGTAAACCGGACGGACAGCCTTTGTCCAGATGTGAAATGATAAGGTGATGGTTTACTGTCCCTATTGTAGCAAGCGGAATGGACAGTCAGCGTCCATTTGCGCAAAAACAGCAGAAAAACAGCAGGTGGACGAAAAATGTCCACCTGCTTTGTTATACTTGGAATAGAAAATCAAAGATCATCCTCGAACATGAAGAATTTATACGCGGGAATGTCGAGCACCTCTGCGATGGCGAATAACGTGCCGAGCGATACGGTCTTATCGATGCCGGGCGCCTCTACATGGCTGATGAAAACAGGACTGAGCCCGACTGCTTCTGCGAGCTGTTCCTGTGTCATGCCGCGCAGTTTGCGGTAATATGCGATTTTAAGTCCTAACTCGCGGAATTTGTTATGATATTCGCGTTCCATCGCCTTCACCTCTTTATTTAACAATCATACCGTATTCAGACATAAATTGACACGTTTCGATAATAAGCGTATACTAACTATAAGTAAGTATATACAGTTTTCGGGACGATAAACAACGGAAGGAAGTGCTCCGGTTTGAATGAATCCTATCAGAAAAACGAGCGAATTTTATCTCTTTATACCCGTCTGCAGCGTGGCGAGGTACTGCACAAGGCTGAGGAGGCGCATCGTTTCCGTGTAAATGAAAAGAGTATTCAGCGCGATATAGAGTCACTGCGCAACTTCCTTTGAGGAAGAGCACAACAATCAGACGGTCATTTATGACAAGCGGCTTGGCGGTTATCGACTGGATACGCAGGCAGGAAAGCTGTCCAACGGCGAGATACTTGCGGTGTGCAAAATTTTGCTGGAGAGCCGCAGTCTGCCGAAGAAGGACATGGACAGGCTTCTTGAAAAGCTGGTGCAGTGCTGCGTGCCGGACACGAACAAAAAAACGGTAGATAAGCTGATTGCGAATGAAAAGCTGCACTATATTGAACCGCATCACGGCGTTTCGCTGTTTGAACGATTGTGGGACATCGGTACGGCGGTGCAGGAACAGCGTGTGCTCGAGATTACCTATGAGAAGATGAACCATGATGTCGTAACGCGCATTGTTGAGCCTGCGGCGATCATGTTCTCAGAGTATTACTTTTATCTGACGGCGTTTATCCGGAATATCGATAAGAAAAAAAGAAATTTGAGAATGCAGACGACCTGTTTCCGACGATTTACCGCATTGACCGCATACGAAAGTACAAAATCTTGGACGAGCATTTTCATGTGCAGTATGCTGACAGATTTGAGGAAGGCGAGTTCCGCAAGCGCGTGCAGTTTATGTACGGCGGGAAATTGCAGACGATCAAGTTCCGGTATACCGGGCCGTCTATCGAGGCTATCCTGACCGCCTGCCGACCGCCGAGGCAAAGGGAGAACCCGGACGGCACATGGAATGTCACCGCCGAGGTGTTCGGCAAGGGCGCAGAGATGTGGCTGAAGGGGCAGGAAGCTATTACATTATTAGAATAGAATAGTGGAGGAACTAGAGATATGAACTGTGAACCTGAAAAAATCAAAATTATCTATAATCCATATGCGCAAAAAGGCTGCTTACAAAAGATGGTCGAATGGTGCATGGATTGATCTGGGAAGCAACTCTCAGCTAAATAGTGAACAGTATCAGAACAATATTACATTGCAAAATCGCGGCATCGCCATTGTACGGCAGATTCTAGAGGATTACGATGATGGCACGATCGGTGTAAACCTTGTGTTTGAGGGCACTGACAATGACTTTGAAGACCTGCAAAACATTCTAACACTGTACTTTCCCGAAAAGGAATATAAAATCACATGCACACGCGATGATAAGCGACTGATTTCGGCAGACGATGCAGCACAGGAGATTGAATCGATTTTTGCGAAGATGGAGCAGACATTTGAAGAAAATCCGAGTGAGGAACTGCAGGCAGAAATCGACCGCTACAAGAAAACCGTCAAATCCACGGTAACGGTGTGCATTCTCGGCACATACAGTGCCGGTAAATCAGCATTTATCAATGCACTGATTGGTGAGGAAAATCCTGCCCTGCGCATCCGATCCGTCTACAGCAACAATCTATCGTGTTCACACGGCACAGGAGAGCAAGATCAAGTTCGAGTACAAGACGCAGAATGTAGAACTGAACTTCTCGAGCACGGCCTATAAGCCCAGTGTGACCAATCTGGCAGGCGATAAACTGCTGAGCATGATAAAAGCGAACATCGAAAACGGCGATATTCACAGCTGCAGTGCGCATATGTATTACGCGCTGGAGGCCATCAACAATTTCGCCAAAGATACACAGAGCAGTGGAGATGCGGAGGAGTATCCGACGATAATCGACGTATACGTTCCATTCCGCAACTCCATTCTGCCTCTGGATAAGCATGATTTTGTGTTCATCGATACACCGGGCGCAGATTCGGAAACTTTCAAGAAACATCTGGAGGTTACGAGAGATGCACTGAAGGATCAGACCTGCGGCCTACCGATCATCGTTACCGAGCCGGATGGTATGGACAAGGCAGGAAACGCAGAAGTAAACAATCTGTTGGAGAATAACGGCGGCGCACTGGATATTTCCAATACGATCGTTGTTGTTAACAAGGCTGATAGAAAGACACCAGAAACACTTAATGATAAAAAATCTAATATAGAAAACCTCTGCATCGCACGTTTGCATTCAATCGCGTATTCTTTGTTTCGTCAGCAATGGGCATTGCCGGTAAAAAAAGATAATGCCAGTGATAAAAATTGTTGGCTTGATAAAGATTTACGTAAAATATACCGTGATGCAAAGAAGTATTTCACCGATGCAATAGATGAAACGGATGATCTGGACGAAACAGATTATATGCGGCTTTATCTGTACAACATCATCCCGGACCACCGCTGGGAAGAGCTGCGCCATCAGGCCGAGACCGCACCGGAGAGCGAGCGTATGCTCTACAACAGCGGCATTCGCAGCGTAGAGGACGAGATTGGGCTGTTTGCGAAGAAATATGCGGGCTACAACAAATGCACGCAGGCGCGGAAATATCTCGAGCGGGCGCTGGAGATTACCAAAGAATCTATCGAGAAATCCCAAAAGGAAAGTGATTCTCTCAGCAAGCAGTTAAACCAGAGCATTGATGAAAAAACAAACGCCTTATGCAAAGAATTAAAAAGCTTCCTGTGAAAAGTTAAAAGAGGATATACCCCAACAGACCGCAGAATATCTCCGAAAAAAAAAGCTCCCATTACACAAGTCGTCAATGGATTGACAAACCAGTTATCTGGAATTTGGGAAAACATCAAGCAGGATAAAACAATCAAAGGCGGCAAGGCAAAAAAAGAAAAAGCTGATGCAAATAGTCTCGCGGAAATACAGCAATGAAGTTAAGAACTTTCTCAATTTGATGCAAAGTGCTATTGAAGATAATGCGCGTATGACTTCTGAAACCGTCAAAGATGTCCTATGCAAAGTTGTTAACGAAAGCAGCTTTGTTAATCCATCCGACCGCGATAAACTTGCGCACGTTATTTTGCGTTATCCGCATGTTACTGTGCCAGCCACAGTCGAACTGAGGAAACAGTTAAAATCCGATACGAATTTTTTGTGGTTTCATTGGAAAAATCCCGAGAAAATTTCAAAAAATAATATGCACGAGTTTGTAGATAAACAGTTCAGGCAATGTTGTGCTGAATATACGGGCGTTTACACCGAGAGGTATCAAAAGTCCTTAACGCGGTGGATTGATGCTCTGTGTTTTGAAATCGTATCCAATATCTCCGATTTCAGCCCTGCGCTTCGCAGTCTGAACAGCAGGCTGCAAGCGGCTATGCGACAGCAGCAGCAACTGAGCAAACAGCAAAGGGACTTTGCAGTGCAGCAGCGAAAAGATAGAAACCTGTTAGAGACAGAGGAGGTATACTAAATGAACCGCAGTGAGATCGTAGCACGGCAGTGTAGCTTAGAGAACCGTATCCTGCATGGACAGATCAGCGCAAAGCAGGTTGACCGCGAAATCGCAGATATTGAAGCCGAGTACGGCAAGGATGCGTTCAATCCGTGCCGTGTCACGCCGAAAGAAAAGCCGTGGACGGAAGAAACGCTCAAAGAACTCGATGAGCTGTTCCAATGCGGCGCGCAGTCCAAGGAATGCCTGCGCTATATGGCAAAAGTCAGCGATGGGTATACCGCGCAAAACGGCTGAAAAAGATGGTTCTTATGGGCGTTTTAGCGGTTCTGGTATGTGTATTGTTCGTCATGGTGGTATGGCATATCGTAGCCGGCTAAGGAGTGTGAACACCAATGAGTGTAGGTATTATTCAAAAAAAGGCGAAAGCAAAGGTCGCAAATACTGTCAAAAAGGCAGCAGGCAAAGCCGGTGATGCGGTCGCCACGGCCGGTCAGCTCAGCCCGAAGCAGATAGCGCAGATTGATGCCCTGCGGAGAATTACTTAAAAGCGATGCCCAACCCGTCGGATGAAGAATCCAAGCAAACGATCACCCGCAATCTGGGTGCGATCGGCATTGAAACGTTCCGCAGTATCTGCCGCAGATCAGCAAGCTGTATCTGCCGGTAGCCGAGGATCTGTCCGATTTTGACAGCAAGCGGGTATGCTCTTTCGATATTACACGCTGGGTCACCAACAAAGAGGAGAAAACATTGATAAGCTCATCAATGTCTATCAGGTGCTCGCGGATGAGGATTGCGCGATTGCGTTGATCTACACACGCTATCCCGATAAATGTGCGATTTCGCTTGCGGTAGTCAATAATTCTCCGACAGGCGATACCGCCGATACCAAACGTCTGGCGGCCTGCGTCAAAAAAGGCGATAAAAGGCAATTTCCCGGGTTCTGAACTGAATGATCTGAAACTGGGCTCGCCCGAGGGACTGACCTTGGCGGCGCGCCATCTGTCGCGGTAGTATCCAATCTGGCTACCGAAAAGTCCGAAGATTTTGTCAGTCAGAGCATGGAAAAGCTGCTAGATGGCTTTGTTCCGAGCAGCAATGACGAAGCGTTCTCTGTGGTCCTGCTGGCGCAACCAATCCAGAACCAGGAACAGGACAAGTGCCGGCTGTATGAGATGTATTCGGCGCTCAGCTCCTTTGCCACATGGCAGACTGCAAAGGGCGTTACGGAGTCGGCGGCGATTATGGCTATGGCAAATGCAGGCGTGAATGCGGGTGTAAGCTGGAGCTCGGCAATAGAAAGGTATCAATGAAAGTGTCAGCGCAATACACAGTGTTACCGACACTATATCAACAGCGATTACCGAGGGTATAAGCAAATCAAAATCTAAAACAACGACTAAATCTGTCGGACGGCATGGCAAAAAATATCATGCAGAATATGCAAGAGCCAAGACGACATCGGAGCAAACATCCTATTCCAAAACAACTTCTGCATCGCGTAGCGAAACAACAGGAAAAACGGAAAGCCATGGCACCACAGAGGGAACAACCAATGGTACAGGTGCAAATTTTGGCATCAATTTCACCCGTTCCTCAGGCATTACCCAGCAGCTCGGCCAGAGCGAAACCACGACCCTGACTTTTACCAACTACGCTGTTAAGCATACACTGGAACTTTTGAAGAACAAATGAAGCGTCTGGAACAGTGTGCGGCGTTGGGTATGTGGGATTTCGCGGCCTATGTGATCGCGCCGTCATACAGCTGTGCAAATGATGTGGCGCATATGTACCTGTCGCTGACACAGGGCGAAAAATCGTACATGGAGCAGGCGGCCATCAATACCTGGCGGGGCAGCTCGAAGACCGAGGCGGATGCCGCAAAAGCGATCTGCGAATCGCTGTCTGTATTGCAGCATCCGGCGTTCTGCCTGAATCCAAGTCTCACGATGGATTATCTGCTGTATCCCTCTATCGTCACGGCAACGACTATGCTTTCTGGCAGCGAGCTGGCGCACGCACTGAATTTTCCTGAAAAAGTCGGTGAGCGGCCTGCCTGTTCTGGAATGTGTTCCTTTTGGCCGTGAAGTTCGGTCGCTGGATATGGTGAAAAAGTGCGGCAGAAAAATTGAACTGGGTCATATCTATCATATGCACAAAGCAGAACCGAATGTCGTTGCGTTGGATAAAACCTCGCTCGCCTCTCACACGTTCATCACCGGCTCGACTGGTGCGGGCAAGTCCAACACGGTTTACCATCTGTTGGATGAGCTCGACCGGCAGCGAGTGAACTTCCTCGTCATCGAGCCCGCCAAGGGCGAATATAAAATGTGTTTGGCGGTCGCAAAACATTTCGGTTTACGGCACGAATGTGAAAAAAGCGCCGCTGCTGCGGCTCAATCCATTCTCGTTCCCAGAGGACACGCACGTTCTGGAGCACATTGACCGGTTGGTTGAAATTTTCAATGCCTGCTGGCCGATGTACGCTGCAATGCCTGCTGTGCTCAAGGATGCAGTCGAGCAGGCTTATCGTCTGAGCGGTTGGGACTTGACGACATCTATCAATGCCTCCGGCACATTCCCGACTTTAACGATCTGCTGAAGCTGCTGCCCGAAGTGGTACAGCGTTCCGGCTACTCAGCGGACACACAGAACGATTACATCGGTGCGCTGTATACGCGTATCAAATCGCTGACAAACGGCATCAACGGTCAAATTTTCTGCTCGGATGAGGAAATTCCAATGGAAAAGCTGTTCGATGAGAACGTGATCGTGGTTTGAGCCGTGTAGGCTCGATGGAAACCAAGTCGCTGCTGATGGGCGTTCTGGTGTTGAAATTGCAGGAGCACCGCATGGCAGGTGGCGATATGAACGCAGATTTGCGCCACGTCACCGTGCTGGAGGAGGCGCACAATCTGCTCCGTCGCACATCGGACGTACAGACACAGGAAAGTTCGAATCTTCAAGGGAAATCGGTTGAAATGATAGCAAACGCCATCGCAGAGATGCGTACATATGGCGAGGGCTTCATCATTGCCGATCAGGCGCCCGGGCTGGTCGACCCGGCGGTCATCCGCAACACCAACACAAAAATTATCATGCGCTTGCCGGATGAGAGCGACCGCGAATTGGTCGGCAAGGCTGCATCGCTAAATGACGATCAGATTGTAGAATTGACCAAGCTCCCGCTCGGTGTGGCTGCTGTTTACCAGAACGACTGGCTCGAGCCGGTGCTGTGCAAAATCGACGAATATCGGCCGGAGCGGCAGGAGCCGTTGGACTATATCCCGCCGGATCCAAACAGTAGGCAGTGCTCGTCGCGGATGAGTATCTTTATCGGTCGGCTCATCAATGTATACATTGGACGAATTGACAGAGGAGGATGTGGACAAGATTGCGGACTGGATTGATAATTTGGCGGTGGGTCAGCAGACCAAATCTCTGTTGACGGATGTGCTGTATTCGGGACGGATACTGGAGGAATCCGAACGCCGCGAGCTCCTGTATCGGCTGGTGCACGGAAGCGAATTGATGAAATATGCCGATTGCACCTCTGACAAGAAAAAATCGCTTGCGCGCAGATAGAGCAGATAATTGCGCAGCAGCTGGACATTTCCGAGTGGATAGCAATGCAAATCCGCATGGAGATTTTCCTCTATGCTGCTTCTCGAGTTGACAGAGAACATGCGGAAAACCAATATCAGGAGCTCTTGCGGTACGGCGGTGTACGATGAGGCACGACACGGGTTGCTTTAGCCAGAAGGGAGGCATAGACAGTGGCATTTGAAAACGGTTTTTCCCTCAAATCGGAGCTTGCCGATGCGGGTACAAAGTTTGGACAGTTGTTCGGTCTGAACAACATCGGTAAGCTGTTGGACCGCATTGAAATGTCGGATACCATCGGCGGCCTGATAGATGGCATCAAGCTGCCGGATGACACCAAGGAACCAGAGCAAACGCAGGAGCTGACCCCGGAGGAGATCAATGAAAAACAGCGGGCAGCCATCGCGGAAGCCGAGAAGCGGCAGGCGCGCGGAGAGGTTTTTTATCCGACGTAGAAAAGGGAAACCTTGGAGAGATGCGGATGGACCAGTATTTCATCAGCAAGGGCTATACGCCGCTTCATCGGGGAGCGTGTTACTGATTTGAACGACAAAGGCCATCATGGTCTTGACGGCGTTTATGAAAAGGATGGACACTACATCATCGCAGATGCAAAATACGGAACTGCACAGCTGAACCCGCACACGAAAGATGGACCGCAAATGTCGCGGTCATGGATCGATGCCAGACTGGATGCTTCGGTCGGCAAAGAAAAAGGCGGACGAGATTCGAGATGCATGGGAAGATGACCCGTCTAGCGTGGAGACCGAGGTATATCATTATGATCCTGAGCCGAATGCAAACGGCGAAACACACAGCGATGTTTACCATGTCAACGAGGCCGGCGAAAAGGTTGGCAGTGCAGAAATTGTGGAATGCCATAAAGACGGTGAGCGCATCGATTTGAAGAACGGAGGTTGATTTTTGCGTGATAAACGTAAAAGTGCGGAATATTTTTCAACGTATATCCGGTATGAGAAAGACCGCATCGAAAAGCGACTGGACAAGCTGCGGGACTGCACCGATGCGGCAAAAACGGTGAGAATATCCGAAAATTTGTTCCGCTCTCAGATGAATTTGCTGATTGCCTCTTTTCAGCGGGCGCAGACAAGAACGAGCTGAATGAAATTTACGGCGCGATGTGCAAAACGGCGGAGAACGTTCACACGCTCACATATTGGGAAGCGCTAGTGCTAGGAACTTTTGCTGTCATGATGGACAGCGCCGATGCAGTGAAGCCTGTGCTGGATAAATTTGAGCAAATATTCGTATCTGATAAACTGCTGAACGGTCTGGCATCGTTCCTGCAGACTGGTAAAGCTGAGTGGGTAGGCACTTATCAGTTCGCAGAGCCATATGCAAAGTTGGATGCAGTCCTGCCGCCCCTACCGCGCGCGCGGAGCAGGCACTTAAAGAATATCTCTATCTTTGGTATTCGCAGTGCGCGGACTATGCATGGTATAACACGGTCAATAATACCAATGATGCTTATTATGGCTACTGGTGCTTTGAGGCCGCGGCGTTGGTACGCATACTTGGCTTGAATGAGGATGCGCTTGCAAGTCGGGAGTATTATCCGAAACTGTGAATGATTATCAGACTTTAGGGCGATGCTTGTTTTGATATAAAGTTTGCCTTGAATAGTACAACTAAATTGTTCTGACTATAAAAAAGCGTATCGCCATATTCATAAAGTTCATCGAGACTCATCATCGTGATTCTCGGTGAACTTTTTGTTTAAGGGGGAACAGTTGATCTTATTCAATGATGCGCAGACAGCATTTTAGGTCGATAGCGACGGTTTCTGGAATGAAGTCTGAGCATGACAAACGATTATCAGGGAGAAATGAATCTAGTACATTACCGTTTTGCCGATGACTTTTGCACATATTTAAGCTATTCGGTTAAAACTATTTGCTATCCGTGAACATATTCAGAATGTTCTGGATGACTCCATTCATTTAAATGCAGTTGATCTGTTAAACGATGCGCTCAGAGCAACGTGGATGCAGATGACACAGAAGGAAAAAGCAGAGTTTTGCAAGCGATATCTGAAGACTATGAAAAAAACAGTTGTGGAAGCAGATGAAACGATGCGACTGAAAAATCGATTCGAATGCCTGAATCGCTAGAATAGCCAAACGACGGGAACAGGAGTGAGTATCTTGGCAAAGCCAATCAAGTTTAAGTTGCCTTGCGGCGAATATCGGGCACGAACAATCGAAGACCTCCAGGAGCATTTCTTGATCGAAGATGTGTGGAAACACTACCAAACCAGACATCTCCAGCGTTGGCTAGAGGTGCACGGCTACGAGAAGGAGCTGAAAGAGGTCGAGCAGATCACATCTGAAGATAGCATAGAAATATTGGCCGATTTGATGCACATTTTCAACATTGAACCGAACGAAGACAAAATTGGAGAAGGCTTAGATATTCTACAATGTACGTTTGATTTCTTTAAGCGGTATTATGAAGTAACACAACTGGAACATATGACAGAATGGTATTATCCGAGATATAAACAGTTGGTGAACTATATATTGACAAACAGCAGTGATGTGCTACTTATCAAGGCGGTAATCCGAAAACTTTATAATAACTATTTGGATATATGCCTATGCGATTTTGCTGCGTTATTCGATGAGTTGTATGAACGGACTCCTCTAGCACTGTTCTTTATGCTGACATACCGAGGTTTCCGTAGCAAAATGCTGTTAGAATTTTGGGATGATGTCATGTCACCTAATATAATCGACGGCGATAATCTATATTTGTTGACAGATGAAGATGAACCTAGCGTAGTTGATGAAATTGAAGTTTACGATACTAAGTTGATAGACTTGCTGGATGATGAGAAATTAAAGGCCCTTTTAGGAGATCAATTAAAAGAGGTTTCCGGTAATACAGCTGGACATTGGAAACCGATTGAATCGAGCGGACGAAAGTATATGGTTTTCAAAATGGGTGACGATGCTCAGGTTCGATCGGCAGGCAGCACCGAAGAGGTTTTCGGTGTAGATGATGTATCCGATAACTTTTGGTTTTGAATGGCATTGATTATCGCAGCAATACTGCTGCTACCAAACTGCTATACATGGAGGTGTGACGAAATGGAAAAGAATATAGAAAACTGCCTTATGGACTATGTGGATGCACAGCGGCCGATTATCTACATCAACCACTTTGATGGCGCAGTCATCGACGAGGCGTTGAAGTATATCGGGCGGAGTACTCATATCCATGAGTACAACAATGCGCTAGGTGCAATCTCCTTCGAGGACAAGCATCCGATGGAGGAATGTTCTCTGGAACAGTTTCTCCGCATGGTGGGCGATAACGGATACGACGAGAATGCCTTCATTCTCCTGAAAGATGTACATCCGTATCTGACAGACCCGAAGATCATCGCCCTGCTCAAGCGCATCGCGGAAGATACCATGTACCGCGATGGCTATTCCTGTACGGTGTTCATCGTATCGCCCAAACTCGTCATCCCGATTGAACTGGAAAACTATATCACGGTGTTCGATATGCCGCTCCCAGACTTTGAAAAGATTGGTTCGATCATTGATGAGTTTGCTTTGAAAGAAAAAGATTATCATCGAAGATAACGTCAAAAATACGATCGCATTGTCGTTGAAGGGTCTATATGAATTTCAGATCAGACAGATACTGAATCTGGCCTATCAGAACAGTGGCTGTATTGATGCTGAGGACAAGCTGCTTATTTTTAGAGGAAAGGGAGCAGCTAATCAAAAAGAACGGATACTGGAGATCGTAAATTACAGCGAAAACATGGACGATATCGGTGGATTGAGCAAGCTGAAAAAATGGCTGGAGAGAAAAGCAGTTATTTTCAATGACTTCGACTGTGCGAAGAGTTTCCACATTGATATGCCAAAGGGGGTCGTGATCAGCGGCGTGCCCGGCTGCGGCAAGAGCCTGACCGCTAAGGTCGCTGCTAAGCGATTTGGCATTCCGTTGGTGCGGCTGGATATCGGTCGCCTTCTCGGCAAATATGTCGGTGAATTCGAACAGAATATGCGTAAGGCGCTCAAATTGTCTGAGGCAATCAGTCCGTGCGTGCTCTGGATTGACGAGATCGAAAAGGCATTTGCCGGTATCGGAAACAACAATAGCCACGAAGTCACCACGCGCCTGTTCGGTCAGTTTCTGACATGGATGCAGGAAAAGGAGAGCAAGGTTTTTATCGTTGCCACGGCGAACGATATTTCTTCGCTCCCACCGGAGTTCCTGCGCAAAGGCCGTTTCGATGAACTGTTCTTTGTAGACCTCCCTGATGACGCAGAACGCCGCCAAATTCTGGAGATCCACCTGAGGAAGCGCGAACAATGGTCTTCTTCAATTGATATCGGCAAGCTGAGTGAAGCGACTAAAGGGTTTAATGGTGCGGATATCGAAGCGGTTGTCAAGAATACGATCGAACTGGCATTCATCAGGAGTAGAGAAGAGAACACCACTATCAAGGGCGGCACAGCGATCACTACTAACGATCTGCTACAGGTCATTAAAGATACCAAGTCGATCTCCCGAATACTGAAGGGAAAATAGACAGAATTCGCAATACCGTTAAAGAAATGGATATTAAGCGAGCAAACACGGACGAGATAGATGGGATATGCGAGAGCGTTAAAGAAGCGTACCCGTGGGACTGGGAAGAATATGAAGAATAGCGTCAGAAGGGAGAAAACCATGTCTGATATTAAATACGATGGCATACTGTTGATTGACGAAGCGCTGCAGCCTGCTGTAACACTGCAGGAAGCCAATGCGCTGAAACCGCTCCAGAAGCAGTTCATGGAAAGTTATATCGCCAGCCGCGATACGGCGGATGTACGCGAATGGCTGCGGCAGGAGATGGCACACAGTCTGCCGGAGTACGACAGCGCCGATACCGAGCGCATGGCGGATGAGATCATCGACACGCTTCAGCTGCAGGAGGAGAAAAGAGACAGTCTGCGCAGAGCAACCCAAAATGGCCGCAGCCGGGAAGGCTGGTTCTCGAGCGAACTGAAGCGCGCCGCCTCTCAGATGACCACACAGCAGTCTGTACAGTATCTGCAAACGCTCGACCAGACAGTCAAGCAGGCCAATCAGGCGCTGACCGATACGATCCATACGCAGACCGGCGCTGTCAGCAATAACCCGTCTCTGGACGGTTTCATTGCGGAACAAAAAGCATGCGCAGTCGTTCAACATGAATGCGATCGCAAAGGGCAGTCCGTACCGCGCCAAGGTGCTGGAACCGACAGGACACGGATATGCGAAAAATTCGGTCGATGTCGTTATCGTGGACGGCAATGATACGGTCGCCCGCCGCTATCAGTCCAAATACTGCAAGGATACCGGTGCGACCGCTAAAGCGTTTGCCGATGGCGATTATCGCGGACAGCAGAAGCTGATACCGGAGGAACAGGCCGCAGATTTTCCTAAAAAGGCAACAACTGTGCTGGAAGCGCCCGATGGCACGACTAGCGAACCGCTGTCCAAAGCGCAGGCAAAGCAGCTGCAGCAGAAAGCACAGAGCGGCAGATGGAGTGAATCGGATTGGAACGACTACCGGTTCAAAGACGTTGCCATGGGTATTGGCAAAGAGGCCGGTGCATCTGCCCTCTTTGGCGTTGCGGTCGGTGCCGGTACGAGCATCATCCGGCAGGCATGGAATGAGGAGGAGATCGACGGCGGGCAGGTCGTTGAAGACGCGCTGACCGCAGGTGCCGATTTCGGCGTAAAGGCGGCAATGACCGGTGCGGTCAAGGTCGCTGCGGAGAAGGGCATCATCTCGGCCATTCCCAAGGGGCACACCCGCCGGAACGATCGCTAATATCGTCCATGTCGGCGTGGAGAATATCAAAGTCGCAGGGAAAGTTTTCACTGGTGAATTAACGTCCCGAGAAGGCGTGGACCAGATCGAGCAGACCACGGTCTCGACAATTGCCGGTATCGCAGGCGGTGCAAAAAGTGCCGCACTCGGCGCAGAGATTGGCATGGTATTCGGACCGGTCGGCGCAGCAGTCGGCGGCTTAATTGGCGGAGCGGTCGGCTATATGGGAAGCTCTACTCTTGCACAAGGCGCAGTGAAAGGCTTGCAGAAAGTGCGTGATACTGTCGCAGACGGCCTGAGAGAGCGGCCGAAAAAGTGACCGACTTTTTTCGGCGGTATCCGTGATGGACTGTGCAGCCTGTTTGGATAGTGATAACTGAAAAACATCGTACAAAGAAAACACCGTAACCGTCAAGCCTCTCGCATCTCCCCCATGAGATAATAGAAGCAGCGGAAAGTTTCGGAACGAGCCGAAACTTTCCAACACTGTTTCGGGAGGGATGGCAATGACATCAACAGAATTAAAACATCAGGCACAGATTGCAAAATGGACAGAATTATCAAAGAATGCCGCAGCAGCGGATTACCGGTTAAAACATGGTGCCGGCAGGCTCAAATTGCACCGGGCACTTATTATCGATGGGAGCGAAACATACTGGCAAGTGACGAAACGAATCGGCATTCGGGGAAAACGGCTTTCGCAGAAGTGCCGGTGCCGAAAACAGTGAACCGAAACGTTTCAGCACCTTCCGCTACATTCCATATCGGCGAAGCCAGTCTGGACATTTATGCCGGATGCGACATAAATCAGCTGAAACGGCTAGTTGAAATTCTGAAATCATGCTGAACGATTTTACAGGCGAAGATTGGATTTACATCGCCTACGGCTATACAGATCTGCGCCAGGGTGCATGCGGGATGGCACATCATATGCTGCTGAAAAACGCAACAACGGAAGAACTGGTTGTGCGTGAGATAAACCATCTGGCGGAACAGTATCCGCAGTGCAGCTTCAAAGTAAATATGGACGGCATTGCCGGCTTCACGCTTTGTACGGATGGAAAACAGGTGTGCACTGGTGATTTCTATCAGGTGGAGCGGATGTACCGTGAGGATGCGTTTGCGTTCCGCAGCTGGCTGGAAGCGCAGTATCGCGATGCGGTCGGAGAGGAGTAAACCGTAATGAAAATATGGGAAAAAAGCCGCGCAGACAGGCAGACAGGCAGCGGAATTGCTGGATGAGCAGGCGTGCCGCTGGGTGCTGGGTCAGCTGGAGAAAGTCGAAAACGACGGGTGCTTGCGAAACTATTTTCGAGAGGATGAATTTTGTCCTGGTGCGCACAGAAGGTAGCGGACGGACTCGCTGAGTGCATGGGAGATAAATCTGTACTGCCGCTTCGACCGCTCCATAAAGCCAAGTGCTGTTATACATACCTGATGCAGTGGTTCAAGAAATTAGAGGATGTTCTGTCACAGGACGGTCAGCATATAGAAATCGATCGCGAGTGCCTGCCGCCTGATCCATTAGCGGAAGATATCAGTATCGAACTGGTAAAAATGCTGCACAAAGGGTGTAACAAAAGATGAAATCAGCAGAAGATTTCATCTTACGCAGCGGGCGGTACAGGAGAAAGCTGGCTGCGCTGAATGGCAGCCGAAAGACTCCGCTACGTGTAGGCGGACAGGCCCTGCATGTAAACGTATCAGATATGCGCATTGACCCGAAAAACAGGACTATTGAAAAGAAAAAACGTCAAGAATACCATACTTGGAATACAATGCACCCGGTTATGCTTCAGCTGAACATGATGCAGCTGTGGACGCTGTTCCGCGCACTTGCGCTGTATCAGAGCAAAGGGTATACGCTCGGAGATGATATTGCGAAGGATATCTGGGTACAGCTTTCGGAATATGGACAAGAGAAGCTAGAAGAGCTAGCAGCGGACCGGCTGATAGAACATGCCATGCGTATGGATGCGAATGTAGATTTGTCGTATTATTTAAATAATATTCAGACCGCGGAAGATATGGATAACAGAGGGTTTCGCACCGAGCGGGATCTGCTGGGTTCTGACGATAATGTTTACAGAGAAGCTTATGTAATGTTCTATAAAGCAGGACGAAAATGTAACGTTGAGTTTGGAAAATACCCTAATAATACAGTATTAGAGCATCAGATAATTATAAATTACGAAAACGGAATATTATCTTTCCGCGAAGCGGAGGATGAAAATGCACCGACCGTGAAAGTTTCGGAGGATCAAATCAGCTATATCGAACTGTGTGAATAAGGCAATATTTAACTGGAAGTTTAATTTCTGGTTAATGAATTTCGTTGTGCTATACTGTACTCACAAAACAGGAACGGAGTGAGTTACATGATGAACAACATGGAAAAAACAACGCATACAACGACAAGCTGATCGTCCGCAAGATCATCAAGCAGAGCTGGGAAATGGTCCTCAAGCCGGGCACGGATGATGAAGTAGAGCGGGCATCGTGCCTCGGTGACGCACTGTATAATGCCGCGCGTGAGGAGATGTACCGTGAACTGCCGACTGAGCGTCTGGCGGCCTTTATGGATTCAGCGGTCTGGTCTGGCACAGAGCGAAAGAGTACCGGATAAGTGGGTACGTATCGGCGCATGGTTTGAGCCGACGTATGCGGCATGCGCACTGGGAATCTACACTCAGCTGTACCATCCGGAACTGATGAACGAGGAACGCACGAAAACGCTGGCAGGACTGCTTCGCGGCTCGATGCTGCGCAGATGGACAGGCGGGTATATCGAGCACGCAAACTATCAGGGAAATCTGGAGATATTCTTCAAGGCGGAGACCAAGCGTTTTATAGAGCGGTATCCGGATCTTTGCCCGGAGTTCACCGAGTTTTTTAAGCACGAGGTCGAGTATGTGCGTGAGCAGTTGGCCTGCTGCGATGTAAAGGGTTATATGTCGTCTGAAATGTCCGGGCGTATCCGTCAGCTGCTGGCGTGGTATGACGGATATCCGAATGCCCTGTTCGTTTACGGCACGCTGATGCGCGGACAGGCGGCGCACGATGCTGAAAGACAGCGTTTACGGCGGCCGCTGGCTGCTGTTCAACC
>VOFB01004509.1_pt1 | contig 18856 bp, 29 predicted proteins | sample 5384141 | NCBI WGS metagenome assembly VOFB01 (sample SAMN12384721, study PRJNA508395) | human gut metagenome | isolation source: healthy gut A | host: Homo sapiens | reverse complement strand
ATGTTGGCGGACTTGGTGCGGGCTCCCTTGAGCAGGCCCATCCCGTACATCGTGTAGAGCAGCTTGCGGTGCGCCGGCTTGAAGCCGTCGATCTCCGGCAGGGCGCGGGAGACGATGACGCTCATGGCGTAGGGCATGTAGTTGGTCTCCAGCGTGCGGGTGATGGGGTCTTCCAGCACGCTGCCCGCGTTTAAAATTTCAACGCCCTCGCCCAGCTGCGGGCGGACGGGCTTTAATGGTTTCTTGGTTGATTTTCTTGGCATTGTAAATCCTCTTTATCCGATTCGCTGGGCATTCCGGGCAGACGGATATTCCCAAAGCAAGTGTCCGCTGGGGTGGGACCCTGTTGCCGCAGGCAATAGGGCGGGCGATGGAATGGCCCGTCTCACTTGCGTGGGGATGTCCGTCTGCCATCAGGATACGTCCAGATCGTCCAGATACTCCGCGCCGTGGGCCGCGATATGCTCCTTGCGGCCGGCCAGATTGTCGCCCAGCAGCAGGTCAAACACCCGGGCAGTCTCCTCCACATCGGTGGGCAGCACCTTGATGAGGCGGCGGCTCTCCGGATTCATGGTGGTCAGCCACATCATCTCGGGGTCGTTTTCGCCCAGACCTTTGGAGCGCTGGATGGTGTACTTTTTGTCGCCGATCTCCTCCAGGAATGTCGCCTTTTCCGGCTCGGTGTAGGCAAAGTAGGTCTTATTTTTGGTGTTGATCTCGTACAGCGCCGACTCCGCGATATAGACGTATCCCTCGTTGATGAGGGTAGGCGTCAGCCGGTAGAGCATGGTGAGCACCAGCGTGCGGATCTGGTAGCCGTCCACATCGGCATCGGTACAGATGACGATTTTGTTGAAGCGGAGGTTGTCCAGATTGAATGTCGCCAGCTCCTTGTTGTGCTTGCCGCCCAGCTCCACGCCGCAGCCCATGACCTTGATGAGGTCCACAATGACGTCCGATTTGAAGATGCGGGCATAATCAGCCTTGAGGCAGTTCAGAATTTTACCGCGGATGGGCATGATGGCCTGATACTCACTGTCGCGGCTCTGCTTGACAGCGCCCATAGCGGAATCGCCCTCGACGATGTAGAGCTCCCGGCGGGAGGCGTCCTTGGTGCGGCAGTCCACAAATTTCTGCACCCGGTTGGCCAGGTCGATCTGGGTGGTCAGCGTCTTTTTGATGCTCTGGCGCGTCTTCTCGGCGTGCTCACGGCTCTGCTTGTTCACCAGCACCTGCTGACAGATCTTCTGGGCCTCGTCGGGCTTTTCGAGGAAGTAGACTTCCAGATAGTGCTTGAGGAAGTCGGTCATGGCCTGAGAGACGAACTTGTTGGTGATGGCCTTTTTGGTCTGGTTCTCATAGCTGGTGCGGGTGGAGAAACTGGACGAAACGTAGACCAGACAGTCCTGCACATCCTGAAAACTGATGGCACTCTCACCCTTTTTTGTAGAGGTTCTTATCCTTCAGATACTTGTTGATCTGGTAGACGAAGGCCGTGCGGACGGCGTGTTCCGGGCTGCCGCCATGCTCCAGCCAGGAGGAGTTGTGGTAGTACTCCAGCATCTGCACCTTATTAGAGAAGCAGAATGCCGCGCTCATCTTGACTTTGTAATCCGGCTGGTCCTCACGATCCCGGCCGGAGGCCTCGCTCTCGCAGCTGTACACGGGGGTCAGGCTATCCTCCCCCGGCTACTTCGGCCACATAATCCGCGATGCCGTGGGCGTAGCACCAGCTCTCTTTCCAGGCCTTACCCGTGGCGGGGTCTTTCTCTTTTTCATCGGTAAAGTTGAGGGTGAGCCCCGCGTTGACCACCGCCTGCCGCCGCAGCACATCCTTATAGTAGCTGCCTGGCACGTCGATGTCGGTAAAGACCTCATCGTCCGGCTTCCAGTGGATGATGCTGCCGGTGCGGCGGCCCTTGTATGGCTCTTTGTGCAGGCCGCCCACATTTTCGCCCTTTTTAAAATCAAGGTGATAGTGGCAGCCGTCGCGGTAGATGTCCGCCGTCATCCAGGCGGAAGCATACTGGGTGGCGCACAGGCCCAGACCGTTCAGGCCCAGGCTGAATTCATAGTTGTCCTCGCCCTCGCCGTACTTGCCGCCTGCGTACATCTCACAGAACAGCAGCTCCCAGTTGTAGCGCTCTTCGCCCTTGTTCCAGTCCACGGGCATACCGCGGCCAAAGTCCTCGACGATGACGCTGCCATCCTTGCAGCGGGTGACGTTGATGGTGTCACCGTGGCCGTCGCGGGCCTCATCGATGGAGTTGGAGACGATCTCAAAGATGGAGTGGGCGCAGCCCTCCACGCCGTCCGAGCCGAAGATAACAGCCGGCCGCTTGCGGACACGGTCGGCGCCTTTAAGGAAGTAATGCTTTCATTGCCGTATTCTTGTTTTTTCGCCATATTACCCTCCCGGCCCACGGCAAAGCCTGCCGGGGGCCGAATTGTCTTTTCGATTCTTATTAAACCATAGGTTGTAAAGAAAGTCAATTTTGGCTTTTGTCGCATTTTGCTCCCTGCACCGGCGGCCCAAAAGCGCAAATTTCCTCTCTTATTATTCATCGTCTTCACGCATTTTTTCAAGAAAAGTCTGATTTTTTTAAAAAATTTGGAATTTCCTCTTTACAAATCCGGAATTTCGGGTATAATAATCATCGTCCGGTGCGCCTCTGTAGCTCAGTCGGTAGAGCAGGGGACTGAAAATCCCCGTGTCATTGGTTCGATTCCGATCGGAGGCACCACCTTTAAGATGAAATGAATTATTTCCTTTCATCTTATATATGCGGCCGTAGCTCATCTGGTAGAGCGCCACCTTGCCAAGGTGGAGGTAGCGAGTTCGAGCCTCGTCGGCCGCTCCATAATGGAGCAGCAACAGTTGCTCCAATATGGCCCGGTAGCTCAGTTGGTTAGAGCACCAGCCTGTCACGCTGGGGGTCGTCGGTTCGAGCCCGATCCGGGTCGCCACATTTGAGGCGAAAGCTTCTACCTACTTTGAACTTGTTTCAGGGCGTCAGAAATGACGGGTGCAAGGGTAAATGCACCAAATATGCGGCCGTAGCTCATCTGGTATCTGGAGCGCCACCTTGCCAAGGTGGAGGTAGCGAGTTCGAGCCTCGTCGGCCGCTCCAAATGGAGTGGTAATCATCACTCCAAATATGGTGACGTGGCCAAGTGGTAAGGCAAGGGTCTGCAAAACCCTCATCCACCAGTTCAAATCTGGTCGTCACCTCCAAAAGATTCCCGGAAGCCGCGGCTTCCGGGATTTTTGTTTTGCGGCATTCTTTGTGCTATAATAAATGCAAACGAAAGGAGGTGGCCCCGTGGCTGCCGAGACTCACACCACCCTTACTGCCCTGGCCCTCCCGGATACCCCGGTGCGCTATCTCAAGGGCGTCGGCCCCAAGACTGCCGAGCGGTTCGAGAAGCTGGGCATCCTGACCCTCAGCGACCTGCTCTGCCACTATCCCCGCCGGTATCTGGATTTTTCAAAGCCTTACACCATTGCCACCGCCCCGCTGGACACCGAGTGTGTCGTCAAGGCGGAGGTATTCGCCAAGCCCGGCGGGCGCATCCTGCCAGGTGGGCGGCGGATGGAGCGCATCACCGCCGGGGACGATGTATCCAGTCTCGAGATCACGTGGTTCAATAATCCCTACGCCGCCCAGAAGCTGGAGCTGGGGCAGGAGTACTATTTTCAGGGCATCGTGACGGGCGGGATGCTCCGCCGTCAGATGGTCAACCCGCAGGTGCGCACTGATGTACAGGTGGAAGCATCCCCTTTGAGGCTGTCTACCCCCAGACCGAGGGGCTGACCAGCAGCGCCATCGCCAAGTGCGTCCGCCAGCTCCTCCCCCACGCGGAGCTTCTGCCCGACCCGCTGCCCTCTGAGATGCTGCAAAAATACCGTCTGCTCTCCAAGGCAGAGGCCGTCCGGGCCATCCACTGCCCCGCCAGCGAGGAGGAAGCCTTTGCGGCGCGGCGGCGGCTCATTTACGAAGAGCTGTTGATTTTGCAGCTTGGCATTGGCCGGATGAAGAACCGGGGTGCCGCCCGCACCGGTGCCCCCATGCAAAAGATGAGCCCGGAACCGTTCTGGGCCTTGCTGCCATTCTCCCCCACCGGCGCACAGCGGCGGGCCGTGGAAGAGATCCTGACCGACATGTCGGGCGAGACTTCCATGAACCGCCTTTTGCAGGGAGACGTGGGCAGCGGCAAAACGCTGGTGGCCGCTGCGGCCATCTGGGCCTGCATCCGCAGCGGGTATCAAGCCGCACTGCTGGCTCCGCACGGAAATCCTGGCCTGCCCAGCACGCCGAGAACCTCAACCGCCTGCTCTCCCCCTTCGGGATGCGGGTGGCCCTGCTCACCGGCGGCATGAAGGCCGCCGCACGGCGCACCACCCTCGCCGCCATCCGGGACGACGAGGCCGACTTAATCGTAGGCACCCACGCCATCCTCAGCGAGGGCGTGGAGTTCGCCCGGCTGGGTCTGGCCGTTGTGGACGAACAGCACCGCTTCGGTGTGCGCCAGCGGGGTCTGCTGGCCGAAAAGGCCGCGAACCCCCACCTGCTGGTCATGAGTGCCACCCCCATCCCCCGGACGCTGGGGCTGCTGATCTACGGCGACCTCGACATCTCCATCCTCGACGAGCTGCCGCCGGGCCGCAAGCCGGTCAAGACCCGGTGCATCACCGGCAAAAAGCGGGCCGACCTCTACGGCTTCCTTGATCGAGAAATCGATTCCGGACGACAGGTGTATATCGTCTGCCCTGCCATCGAGGATGCAGGCGGCAGCGGCCTGAACGCCGTCAAGAGCTACTATGAGGACATCGCAAAAGCCTATCTGCCGGACCGCCGGGTGGGCCTGATGCACGGCAAGCTCAAGCCGAAGGAAAAGGCCGAGGTGATGGACGACTTCAAATCCGGACGGCTGGACGCCCTCGTATCCACCACCGTCATCGAAGTCGGTGTGGACGTGCCGAATGCGACGGTCATGGTCATCGAAAACGCCGAGCGGTACGGCCTGAGCGCACTGCACCAGCTGCGCGGGCGTGTGGGACGCGGCGCGGCGGAGAGCTGGTGCTTCCTCGTCAGCGACAATGCCTCGGAGTCGGTGCAGAAGCGGCTCAAGTTCCTCTGCTCCACCTCAGACGGCTTCGCCGTGGCGCAGTACGACCTCGAGACCCGCGGCCCCGGCGACTTCTTCGGGAGCCGCCAGCACGGTCTGCCGACCTTGCAGATCGCCGATTTGATGAACGACACCCGCACCCTCCACGCGGCCCAGAGCGAGGCTGTGGCCCTGCTGGCCGAAGACCCGCTTCTCGAGCGGCCCGAACACGCCCTGCTGGCCCGTCAGGTGGAGCAGATGTTCGACAAAGCCGGTGCAATGAATTGAGTAACGAAAAAGGACTGCCCGCGGCAGTCCTTTTTCGTTATCTTCTCTTCCACCACGGCTTCTTCTCGCCGATGCTCACTACATCGCAGAAGAGGCAGCGGCTCTTGGTAGAGAGCTGCACATCCTTGTGATGGCAGCCGAAGAACCATTTCTCGTAAGTCGTTTTCATGACGGCCTTGTCGAGGAAGAGGTGCAGCCGGTTATTCTCGCCCTCTGCCAGCACGCTGAAATCCAGAAATTTGCTTGGCGCGTCGTGGGTCAGCACATAATCTACCTGCCAGCCGTTTGCTTCCAGCGCGTCCTCGCAGCGGGCGTATTCCTCGTCCGAGGGCATCTCCTGCGGCCACCAGTTGACGTGGGCTTCCCGCTCTTCCTTGTCCGGGCTTTCCGCTCCGCCAAAGCAGAGGTACTTCTTCCCTTCCAGCTCCAGTACGCTGCCCCGGCAGACGTGGTACACATTGCCGCCCAGCGGCTGCACCAGCCCGCCGAACCGCTCCTCGGTGGGGTACTGTTCCAGCAGGTCATAGTTCTTCGTGGCTGCCATCGAGGAAAAGGATGGTATAAGGCCGCTTGCGCAGCCAGTCCAGATTCTTCTGCTCGGCCTTGCTGCCGTCCCACACAAAGCCGAAATCGCCCAGCACAACGACGAAATCGCCCTTGCCGGCCCGGCGCAGCTCCCCGTCTTTGAAGCGGTCCAGCTCGCCGTGGGTGTCGCCCGTAAGATATACCATCCTCTGCCTCCTTTTGCGGAGTGTGAAATCGCCCCAAAAGCCTTGTCACGCTCCGCCAAACCTGTTATTATAAAGTATGAGGCCCTCTTTTTTGAGCCTTGTTTTTTGCCCTGTAGGAACGGACAGCACATTTTGTCCGATACTCTATCGCAAGTCAAGAAATTCGTGCAACATGAAAACAGCATATTTGCGATATGCAATTCAACGCTGTTGCTGTTGCATTAAAAAGTTGAATTGCTATAATATATTATCGCTTTTTGAGGAAAATGTCCACATGAAACGTATCGTCACCCTATTTCTGAGCCTTATCCTGCTGCTGAGCTGCCTGTGCGCGCCGGCTTCGGCCCTGTTCGACCCCAGCCTCTTTTACGAGGTGCAGGCCAGGAGCGCCTACATCGTCAACACCGACACCAACATCATCGTCTACGACAAGGACAGCTCCCGTCAGGTGCCTGCCGGGGGCCTGACCAAATATATGACCATCGCGCTGCTGCTGACGAATTACGCCGACCAGCTCGACAACACCTTCCAGATGCCCTTTGCCATCTCGGATTACGTCCACAACAGGGACAATGCCGATATGCGCTCCAATGAGACCTTCACCTACCGGGAAGCCGTCTACGCCATGCTTCTGCGCAACGCCAACGAGGCCGCGATGGGCCTTGCCTACAGCCTTTCGGGCGGCGACCTTGCAGGCTGGGTGAGCCAGATGAATACCCTCTCTCAGCGCATCGGCACCACCGGCAGCACCTGGACGGACGCCTGCGGCCTCGACAGCGGCAACGTGACCACCGCCGTGGATATGTACCTCATCCTGCGGTATCTGATGAGCTTTGACGCCTTCGTGGACATCTCGTCGGCCCCCACTTTCACCATGCCCGCCAAGGAAAAGCACACCAAGAGTTTCGTGCTGCTGAACCAGAACGTCGCCCTCAACAAGACCAGCGGCGGCAGCTTCTACCGCAAGTCTATGCAGGGCGGCATGTGCGATGTGATGGCCTACAAAAACGACCACGGCGACCAGAGCTATGTTTCGTGGGCCAATCAGGACGGCTCCACCTATATCTTCTGCATCATGCAGAGCCCCGACACCTGTGACACTTACGGCTACGCCAACCGCCGCCCGGCCCTCTATGAGACGACCCGCCTCATCGACTGGGTGTTCCAGAGCTTTTCCATCCAACCTGCGCTGGATACCGACCTCGCTCTGCGACACCCTCAACCGGGGCTTTTGGTTGCGCCAGCAGGAGTCGAACCTACGATGGGGAGTCAAAGTCCCCTGCCTTACCGCTTGGCGATGGCGCATCATGCAAGGTATTATACCATATTCTTTGTTTTTCCACAAGGGGAAGGTTCCACTTTTCCGCTTTTGCGGCGGCTCTGTGATGCCTTTGCAGCCTGCAATTTGTGAAAAACCAATTTTTTTCATCATAGCAACAAAAATACGCCCATCTTGTTGCACTTTTGTTGCGCTATATGTGGTAAATATAGGATTGAATAAACCTCCTCTTCCCGGCTTTTTCGTCTACTGCCTCATGGCGGGGACATCGAGGTCTGTTCTGGTGTTTCTGTTCCCCGGCAGGCATCATCCCAATTCGTCAGGAAAGCGAGGAGTCATATGAAAAAGATCTTGAAAATGCTGGTCCTCGGTCTGCTCAGCGCTGCACTGCTCTGCTGTGCACTGCCCTCTGCCTTTGCCGCAGAAGACAGGATTCGCAGGTCTACACCATTGGTCTGGATGCCATGGGCGGCAGCAGCTCCGCTGTGGCAGTCACCACCAATCTGAGCGGCAAACTCAGTGCCCTGCCGCGCAGCCTGCGCTGGAAGGCTACACCTTTGACGGCTGGTATACCGAGCCGGTGGGCGGCACAAAAATCAGCACCTCTACGGTGTTTACCGGTGATACCACTGTGTACGCACACTGGACCGTGAAAAAATGCCACCACTTCCACCAGCACATCCACACCCGCTCAGCCGGAACAGACCGCGCAGGAATACGATGACGGCCCGGTTCTGAGCGTTCTGGCGGTAGCCGGTGCTCTGATCACCACGCTGGCCGTGGCTGCCTTTATTTAAGTCTTTCCATGCACTGTATCAATTTTATCAATAGAAAGGAAAATCTCCATGTCTACTATGAAACTGCCTGCAACCTATGCCTCCATCAGCGAAGAGGAAATGGTCTATCTGGACGGTGGTGCCAGCGACGCTTACAACAGCTTCCTGAATATCGGTAAGGTGTTCAACGCCATTGCCCGTATCTTCTCCGGTGCAAGCTCCATCATCAACAATGTCAACGTGATCTACCAGTCCTTCCTGACTCTGGGCGATCTGCTGAAGAGCTTCTGATCCGGCTTCTATTTTCATCTGTTTTTCAAGAACTGTTTCCGTTGTGGGGACAGTTCTTTTTGTTTTAATGCATTTTCAGTCCGGTTTCCGGCGTAATCGTTTACATCAAAAGGAAACAATTTTTTTATTCTTTGGCAAAAAAATGCACAGAAAAGCATTTTTGTTACGCTTCTGTTGCGCATGTTGTGCTAACATACAGGGTAGAAGTTTATCCATCAAACTGGCGCTGTCACGCCGAAAACTGATATATCAAATGTGGTTTTGTGGTGCGAAATTTTCGTATTTGTCGAAAGTTTTCGCTCGTCTAATCCGACCACTTTTGCGGGAGAAATCGATCATTATGCCAGACCGTGAACTGCGGACATGCGCCGCACCGAATTAGTCGAGATCATTCTGGCGCTCAAGCAGAGCGAGGACCAGCTCCGGGCAGAAAACGCTGCCCTGTCTGCCCAGTTGCAGGAACGGCAGATCCATATTGAAAACGCAGGTTCCATCGCGCAGGCCGCGCTGGAGCTGAACAAGGTGTTTGAAGCGGCGCAGGCTGCGGCTGATGAATACGTTGCATCGGTGCGCGCCGCAAACAAAAAACACCGATGCCGCTGCCAGCGCTCTGCGCGCTCAGGCGGAAGCCGAAGCCCAGCAGATCCTTGCACAGGCACAGACCGAGGCTGCGAACCTGAAAGCCCGCACCCAGCAGCAGTGCGATGCGGAAACGGAAGCCGCCGCACGCAAGCGCGCCCAGACCGAAGCGGACTGCAAGGCAATGCTTGCCCGGACACAGCAGGAGATCCAGCAGCGCCGGGCCGCTTTTTGACCGCCGGGCCAGCGAACTGCTGGACGGCTATCACAGCACGGAATTCCTGCCGGAGGAGCGTGCCAAATGAAAGAGCAAAGATCAGGTTCACGCCCATCCCATCCACAGCAGAGGTGGAAGCAGAGCGCGAACGTCTGGCCTACCGCAGCCGTTATATGCCGCGTGCTGCGCAGCACGGTCTACACGCTGCTGGTAGTCGCGGCCATTGCGGTGCTGCTGGCCACGCTGCTGCTGCCTGTGCTGCAGGTGTCGGGCGACAGCATGAACCCCACCCTGCAGGACCGGAACATCATTCTGCTGGTCAAGGGCAGCGACATGAAGACCGGCGACCTTTGCGGATTTTACTGGCAGAACAAGCTTCTGCTCAAGCGCATCATCGGCCTGCCCGGTGATGTGATCGAACTGGACGAGGACGGTGTGGTCACTGTGAACGGCCAGACGCTGGATGAGCCCTATGTAGATGAACTGGCTCTGGGCGAATGCGACATCAAGTTCCCCTATCAGGTGCCGGAAAACCGCTATTTTGTGCTGGGTGACCATCGGGCCACCTCCATCGACAGCCGCAGCAGTGTGATCGGCTCGGTGGAAAAAAAAAGCCAGATCGTGGGCAAGGTCTTTTTTGCGGGTATGGCCCTTTGTCCAGCTTCTCGTTGATCCACTAAGGAGGTTTAGGAATCATGCGGGATATTGTGAAAGAATATCAGAAAAGTTCCGTCGGAACCACCAGCGCGCCAGACGCTATACTGCGCTGCTGCTGGCACGGCGCTACTGGCAGCTGCACGGCGTGGGCATTGCCAAAACGGCCGAATATCTGTGCGGCGAGTTGGAGCACGAGCACACCGCCGCCTGCTATGAAAAAGCAGCTGGTGTGCGGCTATGAGGAAGGCGAACCGGAGGACTGGAACGCCACCAAGACGGACGACGGCATGTCTTTTGATGATACATTCGACATGGATGATGATGCGTCCGGCGTGGATGCGGATGATCCCGGCATTGCAGCCTATTCCGCAGAGCCGGAGTACATCTTTGTGCCCCATGAGCACACCGACGACTGCTACCAGGAAGTGCAGGAGCTGACCTGCCGGGAAGAAGAGCACGAGCACACCGACGACTGCTTTGACCCTGAGGACGGCAGCCTGATCTGTGATCTGTTCGAGCACACCCACGACGACAGCTGCTACACCACCACCCATGAGCTGGTGTGCGGTCTGGAAGAGGGCGAGCTTGTAGAAGAGGTGAACCCCGATTATGACCCGGTGGCCCTGTTTGAGGAGCCGGTGGCCGCAAAGCCCGTGGTGGTCGATCCTGTAACCGAGACCCCGGTGCACCACCACACCGATGCCTGCTACGAGGAAGTGCTGGTCTGCGGCCTGCCGGAGCATCACCACACGGTGAACTGCCTGTCCGACCCGCTGGACGGCACGCAGGACGAGGATGACTGGCTGGACAAGACCGGCACGGCCCTGACCGGCATGTGGAACGAAGACCTGCTCACCGTGGCACAGGGTCAACTGGGCTATGAGCAGAGCGAGAAAAACTTTAAGCTTGACACCGATGACGGCGAGACCCTGCGCTACTACACCCGCTACGGCCAGTGGTACGGCAACCCCACGGCGAGTGGGACGTGATGTTCCTGTCCTACTGCCTGAACCATGCAAATATCCCGCAGAGCGCGATCCCGCAGCGCGCCAGTACGCTGGCCCTGCGCAGCGAGCTGCGTTCCACCGGTTATCTGCTGACCCGGACAGCGACATTGCGGCCTATGAAATGGACGCAGACATGTTCGTTACTGGCCTGCAGCCCGGTGATATCGTGTTCTATAACGCCACCACGACCGAGACGGTCGCTGTGGCAGACGAGCCGCAGATCGAGGACCTTTCCCCGGATGCTGACACCGAGCTGCTGCAGGCTTTGAGCGCCCCGGCAGCGGCCGAGCCGCAGACCGAAGAGCGCACTGTCTCGTATGAGACCGTTGGCATCGTTTCGACGTGGATCAGGACGCAGACACGCTGACGGTCATCTCCGGCAACGTGGACGGCAAGGTGTCCGAGGTGTCCCTTGCGCTGTCCCAGCTCACTGGCGTGATCCCCGTGGCATCTGTGCAGGCCGAGGAGAGCGCGGATGCTGCAGTGCAGTCCGGCGATATCACCGGCTATGTTTACGACTTTGCAATCCGCAAGAAGGATGGCAACAGCTGGATACCGGCAACGGACTTTACCACTTCGGACTCTGTGCAGGCAGAGTTTGAGTTCAAAGAAATCCCGGTCACTGCACTTGAAAAGGGTTCGGACGGCAGCTATTTTGCCTATATCCCGCTGCCGGAAGGTATCGACTGCTCCATGCTGAAGGGTGGTGACATCAAGATTCGGATTATCTGGGCGGTGTCTCCGGTGTCTCCGGTAAGTATTCCTTTAAAGAGGTGGATGGCCGCTGGGTCGTTGTCCTGAATTATGATCAGGAGTACATCGAACAGCACGAACTGGAGAATACCAAAATCAAGGGCGATGTCTCCTTCGAGTTCCAGTGGGACGAATCTTCCGTGACGGAGGAAGGCCAAAAGAAGATCATTACCGTCAACGGCAAGAATATTGAGATCACGATCAAAAAGGACGAAGAGCCGCAGCCTTCTGAGAACAAGTTCTCGCTAAATAAGAAAGCTGGAAAGCTTACCTACGACGAGGAAAAGAAGAAAGCCACCATTGATTATACGGTCACGCTGGATGTCAAGCAGGACATGACTGGTCCGCTCACGATGGAGGATGTGTTGACCAGCAACGGGTTCGATTATGTAGACAGCAGTCTCCAGATCGATTCCAGCAACGTCAAAATCAGTTGGGCTGATTCGACCAGCGGAAACGGAAAGACGCTCACGATCGGTGAAGAGGGCAAGACGATCCAGGCTGGCAAATATACCATCACCTATCGCGTCGAAAAAGGAAAACTTTGGCGTATCTGCGGACGAGATCGGCGACGTGCAGAACAAGATCAGCATGCGCAAGGATGACGAGAGCCATTCCAGCGACGAGAAGACGTCTACCTCGACAAAGCTGATCGAAAAAATCCGGCAAGGCCAATACCGACAAAAACGGTGATACCATTATTACATGGACGGTCAAGCTGAACAGCGGCGACGCCAAGCGCTATCTGCAGAATGCAAAGTTCACTGATACGATCGAAGGCGGTCAGGAGTATGTGGATGGCAGTTTCACGGTCAAAGAAAATGGCGGCACGATAAAGGGTGCAGCTCCGGCGATCAACGGAGCGACCCTCAGCTATGATCTGGCTGACGGATACAACAGCTATACCATCACCTACAAGACCAAAGTCACTGCAGACATCCCGCTGGAGGGCCTCACGGTGTCCAACACAGGCAATATCGGTGGTGATAATGGTCTCCATGGCAGCGATACCGGCAGCGTGGATCTGAAGGATGAAGTCCTGAAGAAGGAAGCTGACGGCGATCCCACGGTCGCCGGAAACAAGGCCACCCTTAACTGGAAGTCCACGATCAATGTGGATAACCTGAACGGTTATGTTTACTACGACTACAGTGATACGGTCTATCTTAATAGTCAGCATGTCAACCTGCAAAGCATTGATCTGAACGATATTCAGGTTCTGGATAAAGATCAGGTCGATGTAACGAATCAGGTGACCATCAGCACATACAGCGAGATAACTAGCGGCGCGGAATGCGGCCTGTTCAAGATCGATTTCGGCAGTGCGGACATTCATGGACCGGTGACGATCAAGTACAAAACCACAGTCGATACAAGCCGGCTGGGCGAGTATGCCAATATCACAAATAAGTGCTACATCGTGAAGGATGGCCACCGGCAGATTCCAGTGCTTCGCAAACGATCCATAACGTGGAAGACCTGTGGAGAACGCTGATCAAGTACGGCGCCAACTGGAATATGACCGGCAAAGATAACATTACGATCGGCGTCGGCGATGAGATTCCGTGGACTGTTGTGCTGAACAATGATGGATTGATCAAAGGGCTCTAAGGGCAAGTGGACTGTGCAGGACAAACTCCCGGCAGGGCTGCTGCTGGACCGCGCAAGCGTAACGCTGGACTTCAACGGTCGTCATCCGACACCTGAGGAAGGTACAGATTATACCATCTCCGTCTTCGAGGACGCAGATGGCCGGACGGTCCTGCAGATCGTTTTTGAAGAAAGCGCCTATCAGAACACCGAGGGAACCGCTGCAAAATCATACTGACCTACAAAACCACCCTTGACCCGAATAGCGATTTCTGCAAGAACGATCAGGCCACAAAGGATTTTGTCAATGACGTTTCCTTCTCCCATGATGGAACAACGCAGGAGACGGACTTCACCCAGACGGTCACCCGCAATGTGGTTGGCAAACATGGCCAGTTCGACAGCAGCACCAACCTGCTGAGCTATACCATCGAGGTCAACCCGGACGGCTCGAAGTTTTCCCCGGATGGCTCTGATCTGGAGCTTGAGGATAAATTGTCCGTCCCCAAAGACCTGCGGGGAGGCTATGTCTCTCTGGAAGACATTACCGTATTTGAAGCCGAGCGGCAGGAGGACGGCTCGCTGGTGGCAACAAATCCGATCGGTGATGGCTTGCAGCGTGTGGATAGTCAGAGCGCAATCGACACCTCTCATTATTACACAAAAGCTTGATAGCAACGGTGATATCAAATTCTGGACCAAGGTACCGGACCGCACGCCGCGTGTGTTGGTAGTCACGTATCTCGTCAGGGATACTCTGAATGATGTGAAGGTGGATGGTACGTTCGCCTTTACCAATAAGGTGAAGCTCGGCAGGCAATGGAAGACGGAGGATAAGGGCAGCAGTGCCAGCTTCTCTTCCGGTTCCACCAGCGGTCTGGACTACAATGCCGACCGCCTGACCGTGATGAAGTACTCCGGCAACCAGGGCAATCCTCTGGCCGGTGCAGTATTTACGCTGAAAATGTATGACCCCAGTTCTGGTTGGAAGGAAGTCAGCAGCTTTACGACCGATGCAACCGGCAGCAAGACGCTGGGCGGCCTGATCCGCAACAGGCTCTACGAGCTGACTGAGACGGAGGCCCCGCTGGTTATCTGCTGCCGACACCGAACACGCCGTACTACTTCTACATCACAACGAACCTGAACGCAACCCCATCCCGGCGGCTGCGAGCGTTGGCGAGAATCTTGTCACCGTCTACACCGTTGAAGAGGGCGTCTACCGCAACTTCACCTTCTACCGCAATAATGCCCGTAACCCGGACTATGTAAAGGAAGGAGACCTGCTGGTCAAGAAGGCGTGCAAGAACTTTGATGGCACCGATATCACGGATACATCGAAGCTTCCGGAGATCGTGGTCACACTGATGAAGCATGTGGCGAACCCCGCCACCGTATTCTTCTGCAGCTTGATGATGGTTCAGGTACAAAGGTTTTTGCCAAAATATCAATGACGGCGGTGATGTCTACGTCACAGTATGGTCTCAAAAAATTATCAAAACTGGTTGGATGCTGGAGTAGCAATAACGGTTACTGGCGAGAGCGCCCGGATGGAAAACCGATTTATAAAATCAGCAATATCATCTCCGACATTACAATCAAGAGCACAAAAGTTTATTACAATGGCGGCGATTTCTATACGACTGCTGGCGGTACTCCCATCACCGGCACGACCGACACCGAGGTCGGCAAAAAAGTTACGCTGAACAGCAGAAATGGCTGGTCTGCCCGTTTTGAAAACCTTGAGATTGACGACGGCATCACTTATACTATAAAAGAGATGTCCGTAGAAGGTTACACGTGTCCTACACGCTGAACAACGAAGCTCTGGAGGCCGGTGCATCCTTTGCGCTGGGCAAGAACACCGGCAGCAACGGCAACGGCGATACCATCGTCATCACCAACACCGCCGAAGAGTCCGGCGGCTACGTTCTCCCCTTACCGGCGGGGCCGGTACCAAACTGTATACAGCAGGCGGCGGCGCGCTGATGCTTGCCGCTCTGGTGTGCGGGGTTTGCAGAAAGCGCAGACGCGAAAGGAGGGCACGTTAAAAAGCCTGCATCCTTCCTGACACGGCGGCAAAATTGATTCTGCGCCGGAAGCAGACCCTGAAAATAGGAATCAGAAAAATCAAAAAACTTGAAAGGAGACTTTCGCAAATCATGATGAAGAAAGCAATTAAAAGCTGCTGGCCGCACTGCTGGCAGTTGCCATGCTGTGCCATGGCAGTACCCGCGCGTTTGCGGATGAAGTTTGGTGCTGGTACTACTGCAACTTTTAAAATTACTGCACCTGCAGGCAATCATAAGTATGAAATTTATCAGATTTTTTACCGGCGATTACAGCAACAAGAACGACGTTGATACCCTTTCCAACATCAAGTGGGGCACAAACGGTAAGTACGATGGCCATACTATTGCTGTCGGCGCTTCTGTTGATAAAGCTGTTCTGGATGATATTACCAACAATGCTACCGGTTCCGATGCAGAAAGCTGGCTGTTATCACAAAGTATGCCAATCTGACCAATCCCGTTGCAACTATTACAAATGGTGAGACTTACCCGCAGTTGCCGGCTATTACCTGATTAAAGATAAGGATAATTTTTTGAGCGGCACTGAGACCTACACCACCTATCTGGTCAAGGTCGTTGGCGATGTGACCATTACGCCGAAAACCTCTGATACTCCTACCTTCTTTAAGAAGCCAAGGATACCAACGACACCACTGGTGTAAGCTCTGATTGGCAGGATTCCGCTGACTATGATATCGGCGACAAAGTTCCCTTTTAAACTTGAGGGTACTGTTCCTTCTGACTACGAGCAGTATGCCACTTATTATTATGCATTCCACGATGTCGCTGAGCACGGCCTTACGTTCGATGAGACGAGCGTAGAAGTGTTCGTTGATGGCACAAAAATCACTTGGCTATACCGTAACCACACCTGCGACCGATGGCTGCACATTTGAAGTCATTTTTCAATGATTTGAAGACCATTTCTGCAGTCAATAAAAGCTCTCATATTGTTGTTACTTACAACGCCACTTTGAACGACACTGCTGTTCTGGGCAAAGAAGGCAACGTCAACGAGGCTAAGCTTGAGTTCTCCAATAACCCCAACGGTACAGGTCACGGCGAGACCCCTTTGGACAGTGTTATTGTTTTCACCTACAAAGTCGTTGTGAACAAGCATGCCAATGCTGCTAACGGTCCTGCACTGGCAGGTGCTGAATTCACCCTGAGCAAAAAGCTCAAGGATGGTACTACGAAAGATATCGCTGTTGTCAAAAACACGGATGGAACCACCTTCACCTTCTCTGGTCTGGACGATGGTGATTATGTGCTGACCGAGACCAAGACTCCTGAGGGATACAACACGATTGCTCCCATCAAGTTTACCGTTAATGCCGACCATACGATTGCATGGGAAGGAATCGAGCGGACCGACATTCTGACTTCTCTGACCGGCAGCACCGCAACTGGTGAACTTACCTTCACTGCTGATGACGTCAAGGCTGCTCTGTCTACCGATGTCGTCAATAAAGCTGGCGCTACCCTGCCCTCCACCGGCGGCATGGGCACTACCCTGTTCTACGTCAGCGGCGGCGGCCTGATGGTAGCAGCAGTGGTCCTGCTGGTGACCAAGAAGCGGATGGAGAACAAGTAAGCTCCATTTCCCCAAGAACCTGGAGCAAAGGGGCCGCAAGGCCCTGCCCTATCCTTATAACATTAGGGAGTAGCCCATGAAAAAGAACAAAAGCACCATCATCCTGATCCTCGTCTTTTCGTGGGTCTATCCGTGATGCTATACCCCACCCTCAGCGATTACGTCAACCAGCAGCACCAGACCCGTGCTGTGGCCACCTATGCCGAGGACGTGGACAAGCTGACCGATGCCGACTACTGCGCTTATTTCGAGGCGGCCGATGCCTTCAATGCGCAGATCGCCGCAGACCCGGATGCCCTGTATTTTCCGGACCGCTTCCCGTCCTACGAGAGCACGCTGGACGTGACCGGAACCGGCATCATGGGCTATATCACCATTGAAAAAGATCGGCGGGAGCTGCCCATCTACCACGGCACCAGCGATAGCGTGCTGCAGATCGCCGCAGGCCACTTGGAGGGCACGAGCCTGCCGGTGGGCGGCGGCAGCACCCACGCGGTCATTTCGGCTCACCGCGGCCTGCCCAGCGCCAAATTGTTCACCAATCTCGACCGGCTGGAAGTGGGCGACACCTTCACCATCACGGTGCTGGACCGGGTGCTGACCTATGAGGTGGACCAGATCTCTATTGTACTGCCCACCGAGACCGACAACCTCAAGGTGGTGGACGGCAAGGATTACGTCACCTTGATGACCTGCACGCCCTACGGCATCAACACCCACCGGCTGCTGGTGCGGGGGACGCCGCATCACCACACCGGACAAGCTCAAGCACATCCGTGTGACCTCCGATGCCGTCAAGATCGAACCTATCATCACAGCCCCCATCATGGCACTGCCCCTGCTGCTGGTGCTGCTGCTCTGGCTGCTGTTCTCCAACCGCAAACGCAAATCTACAAGAGGTGAAAACATGAAACGCACTGATCTCAAAAAGCACGCTGCGGCCCTGCTTTTGGTGCTGTGCCTTCTGGTAACAAGTGCGCTGCCTGCCCTTGCCACCAGTGCGAACATCCGGCTGGTGGATGCCAGCGGAAATCCCACTACCGGCACCATCTGCGTTACGCTGTACGACAGCGCCAACGATAAGGCGCTGAGCGGCGGCAAGCTCACTTTGTACCGTGTGGCCGAGGTAAAGCGCCAAAACGGCAACCTGAGCTTTGAATACTGCGGCGATTTTTACGGCTGCGGCATCGCGCTGGGTGATTTGACCGACAGCACCCTTGCGGCCCAGCTGCAGGAGTATCTGCCCCAAAGCGCCGAGGGCTGCGAAGACCATTGACGAGGACGGCAGCGTGACCTTCCGTGATCTGGAGCTGGGACTGTATCTGATCGTACAGACCGAGGCTTCCAAGGGCTATGAGCCGATCAATCCGTTCCTTGTCTCTCTGCCCATGGCGGAGGATGGCAAGTGGAATTATGCGGTGGATGCCAGCCCCAAGGTGGTGCTTACACCCCCCACCAAGCCGGACACGCCGCCTACGCCCCCCCCCCCGCCTACGCCGCCGGATACGCCCGATTATCCTGATACGCCTACCCCGCCGAACAACCCGGATAACCCGGTCTCCCGGCCATCGGACAATCCCGTGGCTCCGGGCCATCCGGATCATCCGGTAGCACCCGGTAATCCAGACAGCCCCGTTCTGCCGGGCCACCCGGATAACCCGGTAATGAGCGGTCTGCCGCAGACCGGTCAGCTGAACTGGCCCGTGCCGGTGCTGGCTGTCAGCGGTGTGGTGCTGTTTGCATTCGGTTGGGCGCTGGATCGCAAATACCGCACAGTATAATTTTCTTTTGATACAACAAAAGAGGACCCGATGCAGATACAACGGGTCCTCTTTTCGGTTTCTTTATGCAGTCAGGGTTTGCTGCTGCTGTGCCTGCTGCTCGGCGCGCTTGGCTTCCAGCGCCAGAATGGC
>VOFB01002956.1_pt1 | contig 18860 bp, 24 predicted proteins | sample 5384141 | NCBI WGS metagenome assembly VOFB01 (sample SAMN12384721, study PRJNA508395) | human gut metagenome | isolation source: healthy gut A | host: Homo sapiens | reverse complement strand
GGACGAGCATTATTATGAAACAGCAGATTGGTTCACAGCACGCTTACAGATATGATAATTACAGACGTGACACAAATACAAATGCGGACGTTGTGCGTATGGCGAGCTACGCGCCTATGTTTGCGAAGTATGGCAATACACAGTGGTCGGCGGCGGATATGATTTGGTTTAATAATTCGGATTACGTTCTTTACACCGAATTTATTACGTTCAGTCACTGTTCTCAAATAATCAAGGAGATTATTCTTTTGCCGACAGAGGTTAAACTGAACGGTATCGAAAAAGACGACGCACTTAAAGGCGGTGTTGCAGTTGGAAGTTGGGGAACACATAACGAATTTAAGGATATAAGATTATATTCGGGTGATACTATCGGTGTATTGACGCCAAGTGAGTCTGAAGAATATGATGATGAGGACGATTATAACTTAGATGAAGAATATGATGAGGACGATTATAATTTAGAAGATCGGGGTTGGAAGATTGGCAAAGGCGAATGGACAATGAATAAAGAAGGCACACTTGTCCAATCCTCTGATGAAACAGGTGCGATATGTTATTTTCCGTATCCGGATAACAGACAATATACTTTGTCGCTTAAAGCACGCAAATTGAGCGGCGGCGAGGGTTTCCAAATAGGAGTTGCGGCAGATGATGCATTGAATTATTACAGAGTTAATATAGGCGGTTGGGGCAATACAACCGCAAAGGTACAGCACATTGTAAACGGTGTAAGTTCTTCTTCCGGTAACGTTGCGGAACAGTCGTATGTCGGTAACGTGCATATAAATGATAATGAATGGTATGACGTTACGGTTGAAGTGACTGATGATGAAATCAAAGCATATTTGAATGATGAATTTATATGCTCATATAAAAGCCTAAGGAATACGGCCCTGTGTATTCGTCAAGGCGTATATGATGAGGAAACAGGTGACGTTATAGTTAAGGTTGTCAATACAATGGACAGTGACGTAAATATCGGAATGAATGTATCGGGCGAAACGGTAACGTCAAATATCGCAAAGACAACTGTTATGTCGGGCGATACAAATTTGGAAAACAGTCTTGATAATAAAAATGCAATCGTACCGAAAGAAATCGAACTCACAAACGCAAGCAATAACTTTACATATAATGCACCTGCCGATTCATTCAGTATTATAAGACTTAAAACAGGAAACGGTGGAAGTAAGGCGTATATTTCGGGATATGAGGACGGCACATTCAGACCGGATAGTACAATAACCCGTGCTGAGGCGGCGGCAATTATAGCAAGATGTTCGTCTGATTTTGACGAAAATAAGATGTATTCAAGTAATTTTACCGATGTATCGGGTGATGAATGGTATGCGAATTATGTCGGATATGCCACTGAAAAGGGGCATATTTCGGGTTACGATGGCCCATTTAAGGCCGACATAGATATAACACGTGGAGAATTGGCAGTTATTTTTGAGTAAATACGGCTCATTTGACGGAGATGGAATATGTACAGAATTTTCAGCTGTGCCAAACGATTATTATGCAACAGGATATATAAAGTCGTTGTATGATGAAAATATCGTAAGCGGATATGAGGACGGCACGTTTAAGCCTGATAATTCAGTAACTCGCGCGGGAGGCGGTTACAATGATGAATAAAGTGCTTGATAATCCGATAGCGGAAAATGCAGAAAATCCGTTCGGTGATGTTTCACCAAATCATTGGGCGTATAATCAAATTATGACCGCAGTACAGGGAAAGTAGCGGACTGTTTTCCCAATGCAGGGGGAGGTCATTGGCCGCCCATTAAAGAAAAGACAAAAAGGGCGACCGATGATCGCCCCTACGAAATCCGCTCTTTGAGGAGAGGTGTCACGAAGTGACGGAGAGGTGGCAGAGGCGATATAACATAAGTAGGGGACAGCACCTCGACGTCCCATATATGCTAACTGTAGGGGAGGTCATTGGCCGCCCATTGAAGAAAAACACAAAAAGTGCGACCGCGGATCGCCCCTTACGAAATCCGCTCCTTGAGGAGAGGTGTCACAAAGTGACGGAGAGGTGGCAGATGCGATATAACGAAAGTAGGGACGGCACCTCGACGTCCCATATATGCTAACCGTAGGGGAGGTCATTGGCCGCCCGTTGAGGAAAAAAACTAAAAAGAGGGCGACCGATGATCGCCCCTACGAAGTTTTTTTATTAAGGAAATGTGGCAGAAACAAAGCCACCCCTCAGACGGCTACGCCGTCAGCTCCCCTCGATGGGAGCCGAAAAGCCGCTCTTGAGGAGAGGTGTCACGAAGTGACGGAGAGGTGGCAGATGCGATATAACGAAAGTAGGGGACAGCACCTCGACGTCCCACATATGCTAACCGTAGGGGCGGTCATTGGTCGCCCGTTAAAGAAAATACAAAAAGGGCGACCGATGATCACTCCTTGCGAAAGCCACTCTTTAAAGGAGAGGTGGCAAAAATAAAAGGAGAAACACAATGAAAAAAAGAAGATATAAACATACGTGATCCATTCATATTGCCATATGAGGCAAATATTTATACGGCTCACGCGGAAGTGAAGTGTGGAGGACAATGCGACAGGGCTTGACGTATACGTCAGTGAAGACCTTGAAAATTGGTCTGGAACCAAAAGAGATATTTACGCGAACGGCAGATTTTTGGGCGGACAGACATTATTGGGCGCCTGAAGTTTATGCGTACAACGGCGCGTTCTATATATTTGCGTCATTCAAATCGGCGGACAGATGCCGCGGAACTATGGTATTAAAGGCAGACAAGCCGGACGGCAAATTTACGGTACACAGTGAGGGTACAATTACACCGCCGGATTGGGAATCGCTTGACGGCACGTTATACATAAGCAAAAGCGGTAAGCCGTATATGATTTTTGCCATGAATGGGTACAGGTAAATGACGGTGAAATGTGTGCGATTGAAATGAGTGCAGATTTAAAAAGAGCAGTCGGTGAACCGATTTTGTTGTTTAAAGCGAGTGAGGCGAGCTGGATTGCCGAGGCACAGAAAAACAAAGGTATATACGTTACGGACGGTCCGTTTCCGTACAGATGTGATGACGGTACGTTACTTTTTGCTATGGTCAAGTATGGGCGAAGAAGGATATACAGAGGCTATTGCAGTGTCGGATAACGGCGACATAGACGGTAATTGGGTACAACGTGACGAACTGCTGTTTAAAAAAAGACGGCGGACACGGTATGATTTTCAAAACGTTTGATGACAAATTACTGTTATTATTACATTCGCCGAAACAAGCATCCGCTTGAACGTCCTGCGTATTTTGAACTTGAGGATAAAAACGGAATGTTGTATGTGAAATAGGGGAAAAGTGATGAAAAAAACAATATCTATAATTATAAGTATTGCAATGTGTGCAATGCTTTGCGTCCTGCGGCGGTGTGAAGAACGAAGTATCTGATACAGAACAGCCGACGCTCATAGATACAATGACCCTTGAAGAAAAAGTCGGACAAATTCTGTTTGTGCGTTGCGTTGATGACGAACAAACAGATGATTTAATGAGTATAAAACCGGGCGGAATATTGATGTTCGGACGTGACTTTGAGGGACTTACAAAGACGAAGTAAAAGGAAAAAAATACAGAGTTATCAAGATAAAAGCGACATACCGCTTATAATCGGTGCGGACGAGGAGGGAGGAACGGTTGTAAGAGTAAGTTCAAACCCCTAATCTTGCACCCGAAAATTCAAGTCACCGCAAGAGATTTACAATGAGGGCGGAATGGACGCAGTAGTTGAAAAATGCAACGGAAAAATCGGAACTCCTTTTGAGTTTGGGTGTTAATATGAATCTTGCACCCGTTGCGGACGTTTCGACAAATCCGTCTGATTATATGTATGACAGAAGTCTTGGACAAAATGCGGAAGTTACGGCTGATTTCGTTTCAAAGACGGTAACGGCAATGAATAACGCAGGAATTATGAGCGTATTAAAGCATTTTCCCGGATATGGCGGTGTAGGCGGTGACAGTCATCAAGGCACTGTTTATGACGACAAAACTGCCGAGAGCATATGCGAAAACGACTTGCTTCCGTTTAAAGCCGGAATTGAGGCAGGTGCAAGCAGTGTGCTTGTGGCACATAATACGGTCAATGCATGACAGTGAAAACCCCGCGTCACTTTCGCCGACAATTCACAATATGCTTAGAGATGAGTGCGGTTTTGACGGTGTTATAATGACAGACGACATTGCTATGGGCGCAGTCGCAGATATGGAGAATGTGTACGTTAAAGCGGTAAATGCGGGTAATGATTTGCTTATAACGACCGATTATCAAACAGGTTATAATCAGATTTTAAATGCGGTTAAATGCGGTGGAATCAGTGAAGAGACACTAAACAGTGCAGTAGAGCGAGTGCTTAAGATGAAAGGGCAAATATAAAACAAAAGGCTGTCGAAATCGACAGCCTTTTATAATGTCTGTAATTTATCAGCCTTTGATTAGATTTTCGTAATCGTCCTCAGGCATTGGCTTTGCACAATAGAAACCTTGAATTGTATCGCAATGCATTTCTTTCAATAAATCGTATTGATTTTTTGTTTCAACACCCTCTGCCGTAACCGACATTTGAAGTGTATGTGCAAGCGATATTGTGCTCAAAACAATGGCCTTTGACTTATCGTCTGTTTCCAGTTTATCGACAAAACGTTTGTCAAGTTTAACGATGTCGCAAGGCAGAAGATTAAGCATATTAAGTGAAGAATATCCGCTGCCGAAGTCATCAAGCAAAACTTTAATTCCGTGCTTTTTACATTGCTTTGTAAGCGAAATAAGCAAGCTTTCGTTTTCTGCAAGAATACTTTCGGTAAATTCAACTTCAATCAGATTTTAGCGGTATTCCGTACTTTTCAACCGTCTTGATATGATCCTCAACAAAGTTTTCGTCCAATAACTGCAGGAGTGATACGTTTACCGATATTGGCGAAACGTCATAGCCCAAATCAAAGCCATTTTCTGATTTTGGCACAAGTTTCTTCAAGCACATATTTGTCAAGCTTAATAATATCGCCGTTCTTTTCAAACAGCGGTATAAACATACCCGGTGAAATTATTGTTCCGTCAGGCTTTTGCCAACGTACAAGTGCCTCTGCACCGTTGAATTTGTTTGCGTTAATATTGAATTTAGGTTGGAAATAAACCTTAAATTCTTTGTTTTTAATAGCATCCTCAAAGCCGTTTTCAATCGTTTTCTGCATCATAATATCATTACGTTGCTTTTGAAGAATATATTGCATATTGCGATTGTGAGGACTGTCCTTTCAAATGCTTTTGTGTTGTTCTTGCACGATTAAGCATTGAATTTATATTCATATTTCTGTCATCCACAAGATAAATTCCGACAGATACCGTCATATTATATACACCGCCTGCCGGACTGTATAATTTAAGCGAGTTAAAGAAATCTGCGCAAGCGTTATCTAACGACTTAGTATTGTCGTATGTGATTAATGCGACAAAGTGGTCGTCAAAAATTCTTGAACACAATTCTTTTGGCTCAAGTCGCTTATAAATGGCAGACCACAAAAATTTTAAAGCTCTGTCGCCTTCGTCATCCCCGAAAAAGTCATTGATATATTGGAAATTGTTTATATCAAGGTTAATTAAAGCATAATTTCATCGGGATTGTCTTTCAGTGTTTTCTCAGCTTCAAAAACAAATTTTATATATGACATACCGCCTGTAAGACTGTCAACGTAAGCCATTTCCTCAAGCTGCTTTTGACCGATGGTTTTTGCTTTGATTGCCGTATGCAATAGGTAGAAAAAATACGATTGAGCAAAATACGATGAACAGGTAACAGCATATAAAATTTGAGTTGTGTACTTTGTCACAACGTTTTTTGGCACAACGGTAAGTATGTACCAGTCGTTTATATTAAGCGGTGTATAATAAATGTATTTTTCAATGCCGTTAAGCATTATTATTCCGTCTGATTTACCTTCTTTTAAATCGGCTTGCATTTGCTGTATGGCACTGTCATTTTGCTTGACGCTTGACTCATTTCATCAAACAGATTGTCGAATGTCAATCCGAATGAACCGTTATGAGATGAACCGACAATTCTTTTTCCGTCACTGTCAATGACGTAAGAATATCCTTTGTTTTCAAATGTAGGCGTTGAAATTGAATCTGCATATCGGGAAGTCAGATATGTAGAGAAAAATTACGAATTTATTTTCGCCGTCTATTCTTATGGGTGTAGTGCATACAAGAAATGTAAAATCATTATATGAATCGCAAAAAGAATTTAGTTTCTTCGCTGTTAAAAGCCTCTTTTTGTATTAGGAAATTGAGATAAGTCGATTTCGACTCCCGTTTATGTCGGTAAGCTTGCCGTCAGGTGTTATAATTCCTAAAAGATGCTGTTGATCATCGATTTGGCTATGCTTTAAAATGTAAGAATATCGTCAAAAGAGGCATAACCCAATTTTTCTATATAAGATGCCGCATTTTCTATGATTTTTGAATCTCTTCCGAGTTCAAGACTGAAAATAGTCTGATTTTTGGTGTGAAATTTCAGAAAGAGTAGAAATCGTTCGTTGATTTGCCGCATAGGTAATATAACTGGCATAGCTGATTATAACAATAGCAATAGTGACAAGCAGGGCAATTGGAAGTCTCAATCTTTTTTGATATTGTTTTTTTTATACATATATTCTGTGCCTCCCAAAAAGAAAAAATATGAATAATTAATTATAAGTATAATTATATTATCATAATAGGCAGAACAGTGCAATAATTTCAAATAAAAAAACACATATAAATGTGTTTTTTTGGGGATTTTACACTAATATATATCCGATAATGAGTCGATGTTTGTGCGGTCAAACATAATCGGGTCGCCGAGTATTATTTCGCTTGCATTGTCCTTGTCAGCGGTGATTGTCTTTTCACCGAGTGAACCGGCGGTAAATGTTTCACCTATGCTGCCTGTTATTTCATTTTCGTCAAGGGCTTTAAGCGTGTAGGCGGTAAAGGTAGCCGAGATCGGTCGTATTCCATATGTACAATCTGTCGCACGTTCCGTCTTTTTATGTATTCGGATAATTCACTCGGAAAACCAAGTCCTATAAGATTTACATCCTTGCCGGATTCTTTAAGCGCCTTGGCGGCGGAACTCAAGCCTATTGTTGTAGGAACGATAATAGTTTTAATAGCGTCATTTTGCAAAAAGATATTGTGTTTCCGTGTAAGATTTGGTTGCATCATCATCGCCGTAAGCTATTTCGATAAGAGGCATATTGCTGTATTTTTTCGGGATTTTCTTCTATTTCGAGCTTTAGATAGCGTATCCATTGATTTTGATTCGGTGCACTGCCTGTGGAAGTTAAAATCGCAAAACCGCCTTCACCGTTTGAAACGTCATACGCACTCTTTATAAAATTTCGTCCGAGTACTTCCGGATCGGCTTGTTGAATATGCGTTTTTTCGTGAAATTGAATTTACGGGTGCGTCAACCGATATTACTTCAATGCCTGAATTCAGAGCCTCGGTAAGTGAAGATTCAAGTGCGTCGGCATCGTTGGCGGAAATGGCAATTCCGTCCACGTTATTATCTATAAGTTCGTTTATAATTTCAATTTGTTTGTCGGCAGTTGCGGAAGTAGGCGCTTTGTATATCGCTTCAATGCCTATTTCGTTGCAGGCACTTTCAAAACCCTCAAAAACTTTTTGGCTATACGGATTTTGTATATCTTTTCCGACAAAAGCATAGACGGTTTCATTTGCTGATTTCTCCGAAGGAGAAGGAGTCGATTCGCTCTGCGGAACAGAACACGCAGTAAGCAATGAAATGCTTATCGCCAATATAGAGGGAATTGAAATTAACTTTTTTATATTTTCTTCATAAGTGTTTCCTCCTCTAAGTCATACATTTTATATTAGTAATATTATACACCATAAAAACATAAAAATAAATATAAATATCAGTCAAAAATAACCAAAAAAATCGCTGGGAGAGCGTCTGCCTTACAAGCAGGATGTCACAGGTTCGAGCCCTGTAACTCCCACCAAATACACTTTATGAAAATAAAGTGTTATGGCTAGTTCAGTTGGTTAGAACGCCAGCCTGTCACGCTGGAGGTCGTGAGTTCGAGCCTCATCCGGGTCGCCATATGCCTTTGTAGCTCAGTCGGTAGAGCAAGGGACTGAAAATCCCTGTGTCGGCGGTTCGATTCCACCCGAGGCACCACTTCACAATTCTATGAATTGTGAAAAAATGCGGGAGTGGCTCAGTGGTAGAGCGTCACCTTGCCAAGGTGAACGTCGCGAGTTCGAATCTCGTCTTCCGCTCCATTTATTAAGACAAAAGACGCAAAAATATGCGTCTTTGTTATTTGTATCCGGCGCCATAGCCAAGTGGTAAGGCAGAGGTCTGCAAAAACCTTTACTCCCCAGTTCAAATCTGGGTGGCGCCTCCAATAAAAGATGCTGCGGCTTAAGAATATACTTAGGTCGCAGCATTTTTTATATAAAATTTGATTTTGGTATGGTGGTATGATATGAAAAGATAAAGAAATTTTTGCCATACTTTTGATATTAGCAATAGGAATAGCCGTGATTAATTCGCAGACAGACTTTTTCTTGAATTTCGGAAGTTATGTTCCGTATCTTAAAGAAAATTGTGCGGAGGTTACTGAGTCAGTTTCGGCATTGTCCGAACGGCTTTCGAGGGTGACGGATTATATTCCTACACCGTCCGAGCTTATGGCAATGATAAAACAGGAGGATTTACCTATTGATCCGTCAGATGTGGCGGTCAATGCGTATATACAGAACAGTCCTATGCTTTCGTTTTATCCGAACGAAAATATTTCTATGATTGCGGATTATGACAGAATACAGATATTCGGAATTGTCGGCTCAAGAAGTAAATCAAATTTGATTGCGGCATTTATCGATGAAAACGGTGAAACGCTTGAACAGGTTTCGATTACGGCAAATTCCGAAAATAGTTTCAATAAAACAATATCAATTCCGAAAACGGACGGCGCATCTGTCGGTGTTGACGTGTATACCGGTGATAGGCCTTACGGACAGTTTGAAAGCTGGGTGTATAATTATGTAAAACTTGTGCGTGACGGCAACGGCGGTTGGGTTATCGAACAGTCACCTGTGTTTGAACATAATAAGGCGATGTATGAAAAGGATAAGTCAATTAAAGAGGCACTTAAATACACCGCGTCTGTACAGTCAAACAGTGACAGTATAATCTCTATCGCCGAACAGCTTACGGCAGATAAAACGACCGACTATGAAAAAGTGCTTGCGTTGCACGATTGGATATGTTCTTATATGTATTATGACGTTGACAGCCTTGCAAGTGACGAGGCACCGCCGTATTACGCAACGGATATAGTAAAGAGCCGTAAGGCAGTGTGTCTTGGTTTTGCAACGCTTATGGCGTCACTGTGCAGAAGTATTGATATACCGTGTAATGTCGTGTCGGGATACGCACTTGGTGTCGGTAATGATACCGCGTGGACAGATACAAAGTATTGCAACCGACGAACAAAATCACGCATGGAATGAAGTATACGTTGACGGCAGATGGATGATTGTCGATACAACATGGGATTGTGCAAATAAAATCGAAAACGGTGAAATGAATAAGGGCGAAGTTTCACATTTGTATTTTGACGCAAATTTGCAGTTCTTCTCAAATAATCATAAAATATTGGAATACTCAAAAAGAAGATAATTTAACGTTCGTAGGGGCGATCATCGGTCGCCCGAGTAGCAGATAATAGATAAGAGAGAAAAGAGCCACGCCACAGACGGCTATGCCGCCGGCGCCCCTCAATGGGAGCCTTACGAAAAGCCTCCTTGAGGAGAGGTGTCACGAAGTGACGGAGTGGTGGCAACACAACAGCAGGCAAGCCAAAAACAAACACAGGCTTGTCTGTTTTGGATATAATCAAAAACAAAGGGAAAAATAAAAGGCGAAACAATGAAAATAGGAAATTTTGAAACAGAAAACAACGTATTTCTTGCACCGATGGCGGGAGTAACTGATTTACCTTTCAGAAAAAATATGCCGAAGATACGGTGCAGGACTTGTGTATTCGGAAATGGTGAGTGCGAAAGGACTGTACTACAACGATAAAAAAACCGCCGATTTAATACGGATAGATGACGAAGAACGTCCTTGTGCGATACAAATATTCGGCTCTGACGCTGATATAATGGCGGAAGTGATACCGAAAGTTATGGCGGTAAAACCTGATATAATAGATATAAATATGGGCTGTCCCACACCGAAAATCGTAAACAACGGTGACGGCAGCGCATTGCTTAAGACACCCGAAAAAATAGGCGAGATAGTGCATAAAGTTTCTTCCGCGTCGCCTGTGCCTGTGACGGCAAAAATCCGCAAAGGTTGGGACGATGACAGTATAAATGCAGTTGAAGTTGCAAAGATTATAGAACAAGGCGGAGCGGCGGCGATTGCGATACACGGCAGAACGCGGGCAGAGTTTTTACAGCGGAACGGCGGATTGGGACATAATAAAGAAAGTAAAAGAATCGGTTTCAATTCCGGTAATCGGCAACGGCGATATAAAATGTGCCGAGGATGCGAAAAAAGAATGATTGATATGACGTGTTGTGACGCGGTTATGATAGGCAGAGGCTGTGAGGGAAATCCGTTTATATTCAGACAGGTAAACGAATATCTGAAAACGGCAAAGTGAACTTTGAACCGACTCCTCAGGACAGACTTGCACAAGCGTTGGAACATATTGAAATGCTTGTTGAAGAAAAGGGCGAAAGCCGCGGAATAAAAAGAGGCGAGAAAGCATATTGCGTGGTATATCAAGGGACTTGCGGGTTCATCGAGATTAAAGGGCGAAGTTTTCAAAATTAGTGATATTGCCACAATGCGAATATGCCTTACAGACTATATTAATCAATTATAATAAACTTTAAAATGACATAAAAAGGTCTTGAAAAAAACCGCAAAATTTGTTATAATTAATAAAATTAATACTAATGAGAGGAGTTATAAGAATGGAAGAAAAATTTTCTAAGGAAGGTCTTACATTTGATGATGTATTACTTGTACCGCAAGCATCTGATTTTACACCTAACGAAGTTGACTTAACAACAAAACTAACTAAAAACATAACGCTTAACATACCGCTGATGAGTTCGGCAATGGATACTGTTACAGAGTCGTCAATGGCTATTGCAATCGCACGAGAGGGCGGAATCGGAATAATTCATAAGAATATGACGATTGAACAGCAGGCTGCGGAAGTTGATAAAGTAAAGAGAAGTGAGAACGGCGTTATAGCCAATCCGTTCAGTCTTTCTGAAAACCATACGCTAAAAGACGCAGATGAACTTATGGGTAAGTACAAAATTTCAGGTGTTCCGATTTGTGATGACAATAACGTGCTTATCGGTATAATTACAAACCGTGACTTGAGATTTGAAACAGATTTTGCAAAGAAAATTAAAGACGCTATGACAAGCGAAAATCTTATAACTGCTCCTGTCGGAACAACTCTTTCAGAGGCACAGAAACTTCTTTCAAAGCACAAGATTGAGAAGTTGCCGATAGTTGATGAGAAAAAATCACTTAAAAAGGACTTATTACAATAAAGGATATTGAAAAAGCTATCCGTTATCCGAATTCTGCAAGAGATAAGAACGGCAGACTTTTGGTCGGTGCGGCAATCGGTGTTACAAACGATGCATTGGAAAAAGAGTTAAGGCTGTATATGATGCAGGTGTTGACGTTGTTGTACTTGACAGTGCACACGGTCACAGTAAGAATATCATAAATAAGGTTAAAAAGAAATCAAGGAGGCATTCCCTGATTTGGACTTAATCGCAGGAAATATCGCAACAGGCGAAGCGGCAGAGGCACTTATTAACGCAGGCGCAGACTGTGTTAAGGTCGGTATCGGATCCGGGTTCGATCTGTACAACCCGTGTCGTTGCAGGTATCGGTGTACCGCAGATTACTGCTGTATATGACGTAAGCCAAGTTGCAAAGAAGTACAATATCCCTGTTATAGCCGACGGCGGTGTTAAGTATTCGGGTGATGTTGTTAAGGCTGTTGCGGCAGGTGCTGACGTAATTATGTTGGCAGCTTGCTTGCAGGCTGTGACAAAGCCCGGCGAATTTGAAATATTCCAAGGCAGACGTTTTAAGGTTTACAGAGGTATGGGTTCTATTGCGGCTATGGAATGCGGAAGTAAGGACAGATACTTCCAAACAGGTTCAAAGAAAACTTGTTCCTGAAGGCGTTGAAGGTCGTGTACCTTACAAAGGTCCTGTTTCTGATACTATATTCCAAATACTTGGCGGTCTGCGTTCGGGTATGGGTTACTGCGGAACTAAGACAATTCAGTTGTTAAAGGAAAAACGGTAAGTTCGTAAGAATTACAGGTGCAGGTCTAAAGGAAAGCCATCCTCATGATATTTATATCACTAAAGAGGCTCAAACTACAGCTACAATACACAAGGCTAATTTGAATTTTAGGCAAGTCACTTATGTGGCTTGCCTTTTTTTGTGATAAATATGTTGATAAATATAGAAATGTGTGGTATAATATGTTTACCACATTTTAACTATTTAAAACCTGTTTTGGTGGGAGGAAAACAACAAATGAAAAAAAGAAACTTTTAAGCATTGTTCTTGCATTGTCCATGCTTTGTGCATTTGTGCCGCTTGTAGCGTCAGCTGAAGTAGCAACAAGCGGTACTTGCGGAGAAAAACCTTACTTGGACACTTGGCGAGGACGGTACACTTACAATCAGCGGTACAGGGGGATATGTATGATTATTATAATGACTTCTTTGGTCAGAGTAAAATAAAAATGTCATTATAAAAAAACGGTGTAACAAGTATTGGTAATTCTGCATTTGAAATATGTGGTAAATTGACAAGTATAGAAATTCCAAACAGTGTAACAAGTATTGGTAATAGAGCATTTAATTATTGCCGAAGCCTAACAAGTATAAAAATTCCTAATAGTGTAAAAAGTATAGGTGATTCTACGTTTGAGGATTGCTCAAGTCTAACAAGTGTAGAAATTTCAAACAGTGTAACAAGTATAGATGATTATATGTTTAGGAATTGTGAAAAATTAATAAGTATAGAGATTCCCAATAGTGTAAAAAAGCATAGACGATTATGCATTTGAGGATTGCTCAAGTCTAACGAATATAGAGATTCTAATAGTGTAAAAAGATAGGCGATGGCGCGTTTGAACATTGCAACAATCTAACAAGCATAGAGATTCCTAATAGTGTAATGAGCATTGGTAATAGGGCATTAAGTTATTGTCAAAGTCTAACAAGCATAAATGTTGACAAAGATAACTCAAAATATTATTCCATAGACGGCAACTTGTTTAACAAAGATAAACTTATATTGATACAGTATGCATTAGGGAAAAACTGAAAAAATCATATATAGTACCAAACGGTGTAACAAGTATAGGTGCTGGTGCGTTTGAGAGTACTGTGAACATCTAACAAGCATAGAGATTCCAAATAGTGTAACAAGTATAGGTGCTGATGCATTTGGATATTGTAAAAATCTAACAAGTATAAAAATCCCCACTAGTGTAACAAGTATAGGCGATTATGCGTTTGAGTACTGCAAAAATCTAACAAGTATAGAGATTCCAAATAGTGTAACAAGTATAGGTGCTGGTGCGTTTGGATATTGCGAAAATTTAATAAGTATAGAACTTCCTGATAGTGTAATAAGTATAGGTGCTGGTGCGTTTGGACATTGCGAAAATTTAATAAGTATAGAACTTCCTGATAGTGTAATAAGTATAGGTGTTGGTGCGTTTGAGTACTGCGAAAATTTAACAGTATAGAGATCCCAAATAGTGTAACAAGTATAGGTGCTGGTACGTTTGAACATTGCGAAAATTTAACAAGTATAAAATTCCCAACGGTATAAAAAATATAGGCGATTATGCATTTGAAAATTGTCTGAATCTAATAAGGATAGAAATTCCCAATAGTGTAACAAAAATTAATGAACGTGCATTTAGAAAATGTACTGATTTAACAGACGTATATTACAACGGCACAAAAAAACAATGGAACGAAATTAACATAGGCAATTATAATGACGATTTAAAAAATGCAACTATTCATTATAAAAGAGATATACCTTTGACAACTGCAACGATAAAAACAGAAAAAGTTGGGGAGGCATATACATTTAATGTTGAGCCGGAGCAAAAATATGAAGATTGCTATGTTTATGCGGCTATGTATGACGAAAACGGTCTATTAACAGGCTTTAATCGTGTTCCGCTTGAAACATCGGGCAGTACAAATATTTCTGTTGGCAAAACAGATAATGCCGAGTCGGCGAAAGTATTTATTTTATCAGATATGTTACAGCCTGTTATAGCAACACAAAAATTTACATTAGAATAATACTTAAAAAAGGCGGTGCAAAACCGCCTTTTTGTTTGCCTAAAACAGCCCCATACCGCCGTATGTGGCGATAAGTGCGGCGAAAACGATTGAAACCATAGACAGAAGTTTAATCAATATATTAACGGACGGACGGAAGTATCTTTAAACGGATCACCGACCGTATCGCCGACAACGGCGGCTTTATGATTTTCGCTGCCCTTACCGCCGAAATTACCTGCCTCGATATATTTTTCGCATTATCCCAAGCACCGCCCGAATTAGCCATCATTACAGCAAGTGCAAAACCGGATATTAAAGCGCCTGCAAGCATACCGACAACACCGTTGCACCCAAGCACCAATCCGACAATTATCGGTGCAAGTATTCCGAGTGCGGCGGGGAAAATCATCTCTTTCAGCGAAGATTTTGTGCATATGTCAACGCACGTTTCATAATCAGCCTCTGCTTTTCCGTCAATCAATCCTTTTATCTCCTTAAACTGACGTCTTACTTCAACAACAATTTTTGTGCCGCACGTCCGACAGCTCTCATAGTCATTGCACTGAACAAAACGGCAGCATTGCCCCTGAAAATAAGCCTATAAGCACTGCGGGATTAGTGACGGAAAGATTAAGTTCAATTCCCATTTCGGTTATTTTATCGGTGTATGAAACTATCAGTGCAAGCGCGGTCAGTGCCGCCGAGCCGATCGCAAACCCTTTGCCTGTTGCGGCGGTCGTGTTGCCGAGTGAATCGAGTGCGTCCGTTCTTTCACGCACTATATCGGGAAGCCCCGACATCTCAGCAATACCTCCTGCGTTGTCGGCAACAGGTCCATATGCATCTGTCGCAAGCGTTATGCCGAGGTTGAAAGCATACCGACTGCCGACAGACCAACTCCGTAAAGTCCGTCTTCAAAGCTTGCCATACTATAATTACCGAAATTCCGATTATAATAACAGGTATCGCCGTTGACGACATTCCCAGTGCGATACCGTCTATTATGATTGTCGCCGAGCCTGTATTTGAAGATTTTGCGAGGTTTTTGTAGGATTGTAAGAGTCTGACGTGTAATACTCTGTGAAATATCCTATCATCACGCCTGCGATAAGTCCCGAAATAACCGCCCAAAATACATTTGAATTGTCGGGGAGTAATGTGAAAATAAGAAATGCCGAGCCGACTGCCGACAGGATTGAGGCAATGTATGTACCGCGTCTTAATGAGCCTAAAAGCGATTTTTGCGTTGCACCTTCCTTTGTCGAAACGAAAAACGTGCCGATAATAGACGCAATTATGCCTATTGCGGCGATAAGCATCGGCACAAGTACACCGTTAAAGCCAAGTCCTGCCGCCGACGCAAGCGCTCCGCACGAAATAATCGAGCCGACATACGATTCATACAAATCAGCACCCATTCCTGCAACGTCACCGACATTATCGCCGACATTATCGGCAATGCAGGCAGGATTACGCGGATCGTCCTCAGGTATACCGACTTCGACTTTGCCGACTAAATCCGCTCCGACATCAGCCGCTTTTGTGAATATTCCGCCACCCACACGTGCAAACAGTGCCATTGAACTTGCACCCATACCGAATGTGAGCATAGCGGTCATAACGTCGTTTATGCTTAGTTTAAACACGAATTTTAAAAAGAATAAACCACACGCTTATATCGAAAAGTCCCAAACCGACAACGGTAAGCCCCATGACAGAGCCTGACGCAAACGCGATTTTAAACCCTTGTTAAGTCCGTCACGAACACCGTTCGCGGTGCGTGTGTTGGCATATGTGGCGATATTCATTCCCACATATCCCGACAATCCCGAAAAAATCCGCCTGTCAAAAATGCAAACGGCACAAACGGACTTAGAAATCTTTTCGACGCAAGTACGGTCAAAATGAAAAACATAATCGCAAAAAATATTCCGACCGTTTTGTATTGACGTTTAAGATATGCCATAGCACCTTTGCGTATTTTGTTGCTGATACTTTTCATCATATCCGTACCTTCGCTTTTTCGCTTTACGGAGTAAAATTCGATAAATGAAAATAACAGTGCGGTAAGTGAACAGACAAGAACTATTATCGGTGCAGTAGTTTCAAAGCTTTCCATACGGATAACCCCCTTTTGTTTATATTTATTCCGCTTTGTAATATTTGATTACAAAAAAAATCGGACGATTTATAATCGTCCGATTTAGCATACGAACAAAACCGTTATGGTTTTGTCTACTTTGTTCTTGGGAGTTTGAGATGCTTTTTCAGTAGTTTTGCCTGTGGCAAAACCGCTCTACGAGCGTCGGATGTCTTTCCGATACGACCTCATTGAAAATCATTTCTGGCGACATGAGCGGCAGAAATGGCATAAAATCTAAAGTTTCGACTTTGGAGGAACTTTATGATTTTTCTCTGAATAGTACTCAAAATTACATCGTAAGATGTGATTTTGGAGCTGGCGACATCTTGTCGCCAGGCTCAAGTTTTTTATTTCTGTACAGTAAATATTGTAACGCTCTGTGGCGGGAATGTGTATTCAAATGTATTTGATACGGCTGTTAAAGCCGATGTTTTCGGCGATACCTTTTTCGGATTATCGAAATCGTTTATATCATCAAGCGAATTGCCGGAAAGCTCCGTTACGTTTGCGTTAATGCCGTTTACGCCTTCAACGCATATTTCAGATAAAGTTTTTCGGTGTCACGCACATTGACCGCTTTAATATAAATGTTGTTATCGTCACTGCTTGCGGTGTAGTACAATTCCTCCATAACAGGCTGTTTGTCGATTGCAGTGTTTGCGGTTTTGCCATTTATATATGTAGTAATATTTCTGCCGTTGACTTCAAGGCAAAGTTTGTATTCCTGTCCTGTCATTACGGAGAAAATGTTGTGGTCAAGGCACGAACCGCGTCCGTTTACTTGTGCGTTGACTTCTGTGTCTTGATTTTGCCAACCGCCGATAAACCATTGAATTAAGTTTTATCGTCCGACTTGCCGAAAGAACAGGCGGAAACCTTTGTCGCCTGCTGTGCGTTTGGCGGTAAATTCGACTTTGTAATGATTTGAGTCTATGCTGTCTATAACGGCTTTACCGCCGTTGTTGAATGATAGATTTTTCATATGTTTTTTACATTGCCTGTTGCGATGTCGGTGATTTTAATATCGTAAAATTCCGCACTGCATCTGTCAGCTTCAATCTCAATATTACCGCTGATTTTGTCACTGCCAAGAGTGATAGGCTTGTCAAAACCGTCGTGCTTTACGTCAAGCAAATTGTTGCCTGTGCAGTTCATAAACATTTTTGTACATAGTAATTTGCACTGCCGTATACTCTGTGATTGTCAAACCAAATCATATCGGGCTGCCAGTTTATGTAGTCAACATTGCATAAAAGCGGTGCATAGCATACAAGACCGATTGCGTGTGCGTTGTTTTCAAGTCCTGTCATATATGCCGCCTCGATAAGTGCGTTGTAATATGTGTTGCCCCAAGACGCGTATTCGCCTAAGAATACTTTCGGACCGTCTGACGGCATATTGTCGTAACGGTGGCAGTTGGCAACATCCATTCGGGTGATGTGTAGTAATGCTCGTCAAGAAGGTCAGAGCCGTTCTTTTTGCGTTGTTCCAACCGCGTTCGAATTCGCCGCCTTGCGGGAAAGGCCTGCGGAATTGATTATTTTTATTTGCGGATATTTCTCTTTTATGGCTTTGTGGAAAAGGTCATATCTATCCCAAAAGCCCTGACCGACTTCTTCGTTGCCGACTGCAAGATATTCAAGGTTGAACGGCTCGGCGTGTCCCATATCACATCTTATTTTTGCCCCACTTCGTGTCGGCAGTGCCGTTGGCAAATTCGATAAGGTCAAGTGCGTCGTCAATCCATTCCCTGAATTTCGTCAAGCGGAACGGCTTGCTCCATATGCGGATTATATCCGGCAGGAAGTACAGGCAGAGGCTTTGCACCGATGTCCTCACAGAATTGGAAGTATTCAAAATATCCGAGTCCCAACGATTGATTGTATCGCCAGTTGTTACGTCGTGACGGTCTGTCGGTTACAGCACCGATTGTATTTTCCAACGGTACATTGAGTTTCTGTGTCGTCGGAATTAAGTGTGCCGTCGTGGATAAGACAACCGCCCGGAAAACATAAATTTAGGCTTTAAGTCCGCAAGCATTTCGGCTATGTCGTTTCTCATACCGTTTTTACGGTTTTTGTAGGTTTTAACGGGGAATAATGATACAAAATCAAGACAGAATTTACATTCTTGCTTTGATGTGACTGCAAGCACTGCCGAAAAATCGTTAACAGGTGATGTTAATGTAAATGAATACTCCGTCCATTCGTTTGACGTGATGTTAAGCGACTTTTCTGTAATGACTTCACCGTATGCGTTGTCTATTGAAACTGTTAT
>VOFB01001992.1_pt1 | contig 18862 bp, 22 predicted proteins | sample 5384141 | NCBI WGS metagenome assembly VOFB01 (sample SAMN12384721, study PRJNA508395) | human gut metagenome | isolation source: healthy gut A | host: Homo sapiens | reverse complement strand
CCTTTTCCAGAATATGACTATAGTGTCGCTCGTATGTCGAATATCACCAGCGCATCGTTTTCATCCAGCACCACGCACTTGATGGTGGTGCTGCCGATGTCAAGACCTACTCTCACAGTTGTTTTTCCTCCTAAGGATCGTGCTCCCACGCCCTGCCCCGATGCGTGCAGGGGCAAAAATTGTTCGAAGAAACACTCTCCGGCCGCGCATACGGGGGGTATTATAAACCAAATGGGCGGGACATTCAATCCGCAGCCTTTATTTTACGTTAAAAATAGTAATTTCGATGCAAAAAGTTAAACATTTTGTGAATTTGCCAAAAGCGGCAGCCCATTTTTCGGCATTTTGGCAAAAAATTTTTTACCATTTGCTTTTTGCATCGTTCCAAGCGAAACTTTCCTGCCCACATTGGTTATACTTTAACATAAAGCGGGTTCTTTTTGAATTTTTGCTGGCTAAGATTTGGTGAAGAAAGATGGAAGAGATTGATGGGACGATCCTCCCGGGTGGTGTTCTCGGCAGTCTGGCAATGGCAGCCCTCTTCGGCGCGGGTGCAGCCAAGCGCATGGAAACGAATCAACTTTTTATTTTACAGTTTTCCCCGTTTTTCCGCAACGCTCAAAAGGGCAGGCGCGCGGCCTGCCCTTTTGTGGTTCTGAGTTTTTATACGCGATGCTTTGACCGCAGCAGCAAGGTCTTCCAGCTGGGCATCTCATTGCGCAGGGTGTCCCAGGCAGGCATCGCCGTCCGGGTAGTGGCACGGATGGCCTCAAACGCCTCATCGTGGTAGTGCATCTCTTCCACGGCATGCATGGCGTGGTCGCTGGCACACAGGCGGCCCAGCGGCGTTTTCGTCATCATCAGCATCATTCTGTCCATCTTTTTGCGGCCGGGGGTGCAGGCCTCGTAGTAGCTGGTGTTCTCCGCGTCGTTTACCGGGACGCCTGCCGCCTTGAGCATCCTGCAGCCCTCCCACGCCGCGTCGAGCATGAGCTTGCGCTGCTCGGCGGTGGCCTTGGTCAGGTCGCCATTGCAGGCGTAGCAGACATAGCACACCGGCAGGGATCAGGGCCAGGTGGCACTGCCACTCGTCCATATCGCTGTAGAACGTCAGCTTATACTTGACGCCCGCAAACGCCGCCTGCAGCCGCTGGCGGAATGTACCGGACAGCGGCGCTGTCGCGCCGCCTACCGTCATGCCAATGCCCGCGTGGACACTGATGACCTGGCCGTTCTCCCGGCGTCCACCGTTGTTCTGGAAGCCGAATGCGATCTTATCAGCCGGGCGCTGCATGGCCTGCAGGACAGAGCGAGCATGGGGCTGGTTGCCCACAAACACAAAATACTGGCTCTTGTTCTGCTTGAGGACGGGCAGGATCTCCGGCAGCTGGCCTGCCTGCACCGTGACAAACACGATGTCATAGCTTTCCTCCGGGGCCAGCGTTTCAATGGTTGGCACACGGTCCACAGTCGTTTTGAGCTGGGCCCAGTGGCGGATGGTGAGGCCTTTCTGGTCGATCCGCTCTTTCCACTCGCCCCGCGCCAGCAGAGTCACCGTGTTTTTTCGTTTTGTGCCAGCCGGTGGGCCAGCTCACAGCCCTGCACGCCTGCACCGTACACTAAGATCCTCATGGAAACGCACCTCCTGCAATGAAAGATGGTTATTTATGGAACAACGAGCTCAAAAACCTTTTTTCTCATAGGGATGGCTCTGGGCACCCTTGACGGTATAGCCTGTCTCGGCAATGGCCGCCTTGAGGGCGTCAATGTCCAGCTCCTGCTCCGAGAGGATGACCGTCTCGCCCTTGGTGTGGGAAGAGGTCACCTTTTTGACATCCGCCGTCTTGCGGACCGTCTCATTGACGTGGCTCTCGCACATGCCGCACATCATGCCATCTACTTTTAAAATCGTCTCGATCATCTGAGGAAACCTCCAAGAATTTTTTTGCCTCTGCCGCAGCTTTTGCAGATTGCACAAAGGCAGCAGCTTAAATTTAGGCATTTTGTTAGTAGAAGCTAACCAGCAAACCAAACAAATCGCTGTCCGGAAGCACACCGGGCAGCGGCCCGCCCCGCGGCGGGATCAGAGCCTGATTTCTGCTTTTATCATACCACAGAGATGGGGGAATGCGCAAGCGGTGCATACCGGTCCACAGCGTAAAAAATCGTCTCTTGTCAAGGGCAGTGAAACGTGGTACAGTAAACGGGCAATCGCTTCCATTTTATCGGATATGATCTTACGAGGGGTTTATGAAACAGAACAATCGTTTTTTGCGTGCTGGCACTGACCGCTGTGCTGGCACTGACTCTAACCGCCTGCTCCGAGACGGCTGACGGCTCCGCCGCATCGGGCAGCACCCAGACCACGCAGCCTGCCCAGAGCACCGTCCAGCAGGACACTTCCGCCGGGACTCCCTCTGCCAGCCAGCAGACCGAGGTGCTGGGCAGCCTGACCTCCTCCGAGCTGCAGGAACTCGTCTCCGGCAGCACCACGCTGGAGCAGCTGACCCAGCAGCGCGCCGAGGCCGCTGACCCCGGCACGGGGAGCACCACTGCCCTGCCGGAGTATGAGCAGCAGCTGCAGGCTCATCAACCAGCTCTACGCCGTCAAGGCCCGGGCCGAGAGCAGCCTGAACAACACCATCCAGTCGGCCACGGCAGAGTACAAGGCCTGCCTGCCGCCAAGCAGACCAAGAGCCGCAAAATCGCCATCGTGATGGGCAAGGCCAGTGAGCTGAAAGCCATGGAGGCTTCCTGTGACAAAGAGGTGGACGACATCGTAAACCAGATGCGCGCCCTGCTGACCCAGAACGGCCAGAGCACCGCCCTGGCCGACGAGGCACTGGCTGCCTACAAGGCCCAGAAGAGCGAAATGGTCTCTTCCCTCACCAGCAAACTCTACGGCTGAGCGCCGAACGCGTTTCCCCTGCAATTTGTGCCGGAATATCCCCGGTACCCGTTGCAGGGGTTCTTTTTTGCCCGGAGAAATTCTGTTCCTGTCGGGCAGCCGCATTTTACAACTCCGGTCAGGTTTCTGTTCCACCCCTGCACGGTATCCGCTCCAAAATCATCGCCAGAGTTTTACTTCCGTTTGTAAATTTCGCCAATCTTTTGCATATTCCGGTTTTTTTTCCAATTTTGCTTGAATTGTGGGGACATACCGTTTAAAATTAGATGGGGTGTTAGAGCCTTTGTCTTTCTGCGTCAATTTTAGAGAGACGAAAGGCATGTTCCCACGTATGCTGCAGATCGTGGCGGTGGGCCTTGTGGCGGCGGTGATCAGCTTTCTGGTGTGCACGTTCGCGCTGACGCCCCGGTATCAGGCGTCCGTCAACATGATCGTCAATACCCGGCAGGATAACACGACGACCGTGAGCAACGACAACATCACCTCGGCAAAAAACATGATCGACACCTATGCAGTCATCATTAAGAGCAACCTCGTGCTCAACGATGTCATCCAGCGGATGGGCCTGGACATGACCTACAGCCAGCTGGCAGACAGCATCACGGTGGGCAGCGTCAACTCCACCCAGATCATGGCCATTACGGTGACCAATGAGAACCCGGGCCTGGCGGGCAGGATCGCACAGACGATCGCGGAGGTCGCGCCGGACGTGATCGTGGAAAAGGTCGAGGCAGGCTCCTGCAAGGCAGTGAGCGACGTGGAGATCGACACCACGCCTGTCTATCCCCAGACCAAGAAGACCACGCTGCTCTGCGCTCTGGCCGGTATGGTAGCGGCCTGCGCTCTGCTGGTGGTCAACCACCTGCTGCACAACTACATTGTAGACGACTAAGATGTTCAGAAGAAGCTGGACCTCCCTGTTTTGGGCTTTATCCCTGAGGTGTGATGTAAGATGTGGAATCCGTTCAAACCGAAAATTGAAAACTCTGACCCCGGCCAGCGCTCCCTGCAGCTGATCTCCCAGAAAGGAATGCCCTTTGCGTATGTGGAAGCTTACAAATCCCTGCGCACCAACCTGAACTTTCTGACCAGCTCCACCGGAGCCCGCGCCATTGTGGTCACCAGTACCATGCCGGAAGAGGCCAAGAGCAACGTCTCGGTCAACCTGGCCCTGACCCTGGCCGAAGACGGCAAAAATGTAGCCCTGGTGGACTGCGACCTGCGCAAGCCCGTGCTGCACAAATACCTGAAAGCCGGTCACAATGTGAAAGGCGTTTCCAATATTGTCTCCAACCAGTGCAAGCTGGAAGAGGCTCTGCTGCGGCTGGAACAGTTTAAGATCACGTTCCTGCCCGCCGGCACGCCCCCTCCGAACCCCTCGGAGCTGCTGGGCTCGGCCCGGATGCAGCAGATGATCCAGCAGCTGTGCGCCACTTTTGATTATGTCATCTTTGACGCGCCTCCCATCTCCATGGTGACAGACGCGGCGGTCATCGGCAATCAGGTGGACGGTGCCCTGTTTGTTGTTCGTTCCAGCTACGCCCCGGCCGAGTCCGTGGAGGCCGCTGTCAAGAAGCTGAAAGACACCGGCGTAAAAGTGCTGGGTGCCGTGCTGACCCGCTATGACGCCAAGACGGCGCTCAAGGGCTCCAACTACGCTTACAACTATTATAGCTACGGCTACTCCTACGGTACCCCCCCCCCAGATGGATCCGGCGGCATCGCAAAGCCCGGAAAAGCGAAAGCACGCAAAGCCAGCCGAAAGGGTAACGAACCATGACTGATCTGCACTGCCATATCCTGCCCGGTATTGACGACGGTGCCAAAGATGTCTCGGTCTCGCTGGAGCTGCTCCACAAGGAGTATGAGGACGGCGTGCGCAACATCGCGTTCACCAGCCATTTCAACAGCGAGCGCACCACGGTGGAAGCTTTTCTGGAAAAGCGTGCCGCCGCCTACGCGCGGCTGACCGAGGCACTGAAAGAAGAGCCGATGGACTTCCGGTTCAAGCTGGGCAGCGAAGTTTACTTTTCTCCCAAGCTCTGTGAGCTGGACGCCAAGGCCCTCTGCATGGGCGACACCGCCTACATGCTTATTGAGTTTCCAACCACCCATAAGCCTCATTTTATCAAGCAGACCCTGTACGCTTTGCAGGAACAGGGCATCCTGCCGCTGATCGCGCACATTGAGCGTTACCCCTATGTGCTGGACGACCCCACCCTGCTGTATGAGTGGGTGGCCGCCGGTGCTTACGCGCAGATCAACGCCGGGGCCCTGCTGCAAGATGCAAAAGCTCCGCAAGAAGCTCTGCAAATTCATCTCGTGGGGCTCGTGCATGTGCTCTCCACGGACACCCACTCCCCGGACAAGCGCCCGCCCCGGATGGCGGAGGGCATCCAGATGCTGCAGAAGACTCTGGGCACTGAGATTGCTGACCGGATCGTCCGCAACGGTGACGAGCTGTTTGACGACCAAGAGCTGGACATCATCTCCCCGCACCAGCCCAAAAAGATGCTGGGCATGTGGATTTGATCATCTTTTGTTTTTGATTAAAAATCCGATATTTTTATTATAAACTTTGGAAAAGAGGAATTTTATTATGAACTATCCTGTTGCTTATGCCGTGATCCCCGAAGAAGAAAAAAGACCTACATCGTCGGCAGCGGCGATGTTCAGTACGAGAAGCTGTTCAACTACTTCATCGGCGACTTCCTGCGTGACACCGTCAAGAGCGACGTCCGCAACGCCATCTGGAACAGCGCCAAGCAGAGTTCTTTCACTCCCATTGCCAACTGGTTCAAGAACGTGGACGACATGGGTGTCATTGCACACCTGGGCTACTTCTACGGCTTCTGGCACATCTGGAGAGACGTTAAGGGCTACCTGGGCTAATTAAAAGTAACGTATATGCAAAAAGAAACAAATTTTTCAGCTCGTGCTTCTGGCTGTGGGCGCGGTCCTGGCTGCCGTGATCGGCTTCTGGCTCGTGCCGGTGAGCAATTACATCAAGGCCCGCACGGCTCCGCTGGATGAGACCATCCTGGAAGCCGAAAGCAGCACGCGGGAGGTGGTCACCATCTCGGATACCGAACTTTCCCAGCTCATCAGCGGTAAGTTGACCCTGGATGCACTGGCCGACCTGCCCGGCGTCATCACCGTGGAGCCCGTCGGCACCACGGCAGGTGCCGCCCAGGGCGGCGGCGCGGCCAATCGCTCCCCTGCGGACGAGACTTCCGCTTCTGCCATTGCAGAGAGCGAAGCTTCTTCGGACGCTGCTTCCCGTGAGGCACAGGCCGATGCAGAAACGCCCGCCCAGAGCAGTGCTGCCTCCGGCAGCACCGGCACTTCCGGCAATGCCAGCCTCTCGGAGGCCGCCTATGAGGGCGAAGTCAAGGCACTGGTCCAGCAGCTCTATGCCGTGAAAGGCCGGGCGGAAGGCGGCCTGAATGCCTGCATTGCTTCCGCCAAGGCAGAGTATAAATCTCTGCCGCCGGAGCAGCAGACCCGCAGCCGCAAAATTGCCATCTGCATGTCCAAAGCCGGCCAGCTCTCGGCCCTGCAGGCCTCCTGCGACAGTGAGGTCAACCGCATTGTGAGCCAGATGCGCTCGGTGCTCAAGGCCAACGGCCAGAGCACCGCCCTGGCAGACCAGGCCATGAGCAGTTACAAGAGCCAGAAGAGCGCCCGGCGGGCGGCTCTGATGAGCCAGCTTTACGGCTGAGCCGCTTTTTGATCACCCTTCGGAGGAACCAGCGTGGAACAACTCACATTTTCGCAGCACGTTGCGGCAAACGGCGGTTCCCTGCCCTGGCAGGACGCTGTGCGCCTGACGCTGCTGACCATCCAAACCATTTCGGCTCAGGCAGACCCGGAAACCACCTATATGGATGTCTGCCCGGAGCAGATCGTACTGAGCAAAGACGCCCGGGAAGTGCTCTCCTGCGGTAAGCCCCACTCCCTGAAAGAGTGGGACGCCGCCGATGCCGCCAACCCGCAGCTGCTGCCCTGGGAGTTTTGGAACGCCTGGAGTGCCCGCACCCCGGCTGCTCAGGTCTACCCGGTCGCGGCCTGCCTGTTCGGCGCTCTGAGCGGCCACCTGCCCATGGCGGCCAAAGCCCGGCTGAACGGTGCGGCGCTTCGCACCCTGACCGACATCCCGGACGCGCTGAACAACGTGCTTCAGAAAGGCCTTGCTCTGAACGCAGCCGACCGCTGGCCGTCGCTGGAGGCATTCCGGGCGGCTCTGGTCGATGCCACCAAAATCGAGATCGCGGTGGATGACACTCCTGAAAAACCGACGACACTCCGCCCTGCAGGCAGGTCAGCTGGACCTGAGCAAGGTGCGCACCGTCGATGCACCCAAGGGGCCGCAGGCGGTCTACAAACCCACGGCCCAGAAAAAATCCGTCAAGCTTGGCCCCTGCTCCCGGTGGCTGTCCTCTCGGTTGCATTCCTGGGCGGCCTGCTGGCCTATCAGTTCACCCTGCGGGGCACCCCGACGGCGGAAGAGCTCTTCCTGCCCACGGCAACGGCCAAGACTTCCAGCAGCTCCAAAGCCGCGGAACCGGAACGTGAAGCCGCTTCCAGTGCGGCAGAGAGCGAAGCAGCTTCTTCCAGTGAGGCTGCTGCCTCCTCCCCTGCCGCCAGCGAAGCTCCGGCCAGCGCTCCCTCCACCAAGCAGGAGGAGCCCGCCAGCAGCGCGGCTTCTTCCAAGGCGGCATCCAGTGCAGCCAGCAGTTCCAAGGCCGCCAGCGCTTCCAGCAAAAAGAGGAGAAGCCCGCTTCTTCGGCCAGCAGTGCATCCAGCACGGCTTCTTCGGAGGCTGCTGCCAGCTCCGCGGCCCCGGAAAACGTGACCCAGACGCTGACCCTTGCCGACGGCAGCAAGTTTGTGGGCAAGGTGGACGGCTCCAAGCAGACCGGCACCCTGACCAAACCCAACGGCGATGTCTATACCGGCACCTTTACGGACGGCAAGCTGGAGGGCAAAGGCACCCTGAAAACCGCCAGCGGCAACAGCTATGACGGTAATTTTGCAGGCGGCCAGCCCAGCGGCTCCGGTACCATGAAGTATGCCAACGGCAGCACCTACACGGGCAGCTGGGCCGATGGCCAGCGCAGCGGCTCCGGCACGGTGAATTACGCCAACGGGGATCAGTTCTCCGGCAGCTTTGCCGCCGACCTGCGGGACGGCAGCGGCACCCTACACCTGGGCCAACGGCACCACCTACCGCGGCACCTGGAAAGCAGGCGAAGCGCGGAAAGGCGGCACCTACAGCTATACCGATGCAGGCGTGAAAGAGGGCCTTTCCGCAGGCGGCAACCTGACCATGCAGGATTGAGAGCGCCCTGCCCTCTTGACAAATCGCCTCGGCTGTGATATTCTAAAGCTCCTAAAATATCGTGTGGATTTTTACAGTATCAAGCTATTTTTCGCCACACAATGGTGCAAAAGCCATGGTGTGGCTTTTTGCGTCCAAATCTCTGCAGCCCCCACCCGATGAAAGGAGATCTCTTCTGTGAACAACACCTTTATGAAAAAGAGCGCCCGGTCTTCCCGCTTTTGATGTCCATGGCGCTGCCCAATGTCATTTCCATGCTGGTCAACTCGCTGTACAACATTGTGGACAGCCTGTTTGTGGCCCGCATCAACGAATCCGCCATGACGGCCCTCTCGCTGGTCTTCCCGGTGCAGAACCTGCTCAACGCCATTGCCATCGGCTTTGGCATCGGCATCAATGCACTGGTGGCCCTCTGCCTGGGTGCCGGGGAGCACGAAAAGCCGATCAGGCCGCTACCCACGGCATGGCGTTTTCCCTGCTGCACGGCATCCTCGGCTCGGCCATTGCCATTGCCATCATGCCGTCTTTCCTGGGGCGCTTTACAACGGATGCCGAAGTGCTCTCCATGGGCCTGACCTATTCCCACATCGTGTTTGGCTTTGCCACGGTCAACATGGCCTCCCTGGCTTTTGAGAAGATCTTCCAGTCTGTGGGCCGGATGAAAGTGACCATGGTAGCCCTCATCGTGGGCTGTGTGGGCAACATCATCCTGGACCCGCTGCTCATCTTTGGCATCGGGCCGTTCCCTGCCATGGGCATTGCAGGCGCGGCTTTGGCCACCGGTATCGGCCAGGCACTGAGCACTGGTGTCTACCTCGTGGTGTACGCTTCCACGGAGCTGCCCGTCCGGCTGCGCCGCGCCTGCCTGAAGCTGAACAAAGAGCTGGACACCCGGCTCTACTCCATCGGCATCCCGGCCATCCTCAACCTGGCGCTTCCCTCTCTGCTGGTCACGTTCCTCAACAGCCTGCTGGCCGCGTTCTCGGGCAGCTATGTGGTGGTGCTGGGCATCTACTACAAACTACAGACATTCCTCTACCTGCCCGCCAACGGCATCGTGCAGGAATGCGTCCCCCCTCATCGGCTACAACTACGGTGCCGGGGAGCACAAACGGGTACGTCAGCTCTACCAGATCACCCTCATCCTGAGCGCCGCCATCATGGCAGCGGGCACCCTTGGCTGTCTGGTGGCCTCGGAGCCTCTCATGCGGCTCTTTACCTCCACCCCGGAGACGGTGGAAGCCGGAAAAGTTGCTCTGCGGATCATCTGCCTGGGCTTTGTGGTCTCCGCCATCTCCACCACCTCTTCCGGCGCGCTGGAGGGTCTGGGCAAGGGCACGCAGTCGTTGGTGATCTCCCTGTGCCGCTACATCGTCTTCATCATGCCGCTGGCCTGGGTGCTCTGCCGACAGTTTGGCCCTGTGGGCGTCTGGAACGCGTTCTGGGCCACGGAAGTGCTCTCCGCCATCGTTTCCCTTATCGTCTACAAAAAGAGCGTCTGACACGTTTTCCGTATCCGCAAAAAGGCTCCGGGCCTGCACTCCCCTTTCACAGGGAGGCAGGCCCGGAGCCTTTTTCCGTTTCAGCCCAAGGGCTGGTTTTTATTTGGTGTGCTGCTCGGTGCTCTGGTCGTCCGATTCAATCGGCGTATCCAGTTCCTCCACGGGGGCAGCGTTCTTTTTTGGCCTTACGGGCCTTACGCTTGTGGATCAGCTTCCGTGCGAGGAATGCTGCCACCAGCAGCGCGGCTACCGTGCCGCCGCAGAGCTCCCAGAGCGGGATGCCCTTGGGCACAAAGGCCATGACGATCTCGGTCCCGGCAGCCGTAAAGGTGATGTAGCTGCCAAAGGTATCGGTAGGCACTTTGATCCATTTGCCATCCTGCTGGACATAGACGCTGCCCTGCTTGCCCTGCGGCAGATAGCGGATGGTGGGGTCTCCTGCCCGTCGTCCGAGAAGTCCAGCAGCCACTGCTCGGTGGCATTGGCCACGCCGGACGGCGTCTGGGAGGTAACGCTCAGGGCATTGGAGCCGCCAAACAGGCCATCTACATAGAAGATCGGACGGCCGTTGGTGCGGACATCCATGCTCTTCAGTGCCGGGATGTAAGAGGTGTACAGCGCCGTGACCACGGTGTCCAGATGGAGGTCATCCAGCACCGGGGTGCTCCACTCGGCAAAGTAGCCGTCTTTCTGGGGCAGCTCGGGGTAATCCGCCTCGGTAAACGATGCACCGTAAGTAAAGGTGCGCTGGTCCACGATGTGGCCGTCGGCCATAAAGGTCAGCGTCAGCTTCTGAAGCCCTTGGGCGCGCCCTCCAGTGCCCGCATGGTATCGTAATCAATGGGCTCTGCCTGACCGGCACGGCTGATGCGGTCAACGCCGCGCAGGGTATCGGAGACAAACAGGTTCCCCGTGAACGTACCATCCTGGCCGCCGGAAATGGCGCCCCAATACTGACCGTCGGTGTTGCTGCTGCTCGTGGAGAGGGCCACTTCGGAGTCATCCCCGTCATCGTCCGGCTCATGGATATCCACCATGGCGCGGTTATCCTTGATGATGCAGCTGTTGCCGGTCAGGACACTGTCCGCGCCCTGGCCCACGAGGCCGCCAATGTACTTGCTGCCGGTCAGCTCACACTTGGCCCAGTTGGAGATCAGCTTTGCGGAGGAACGGCCTGCAATGCCGCCCACCTTGTTGTTGCCATCCACTTTGCCGTAAGCTTCGCAGCCCGTGATGTAGCCCAGATCCATCTCGCCGCAGATGCCGCCTGCCGCCTCTTTCTTGGAGGTAACGGTGCCCTCGTTGACACAGTTCATGACCACCGCGCTGATGGTGTACTCGGTGCGCAGGAGCGAACGGTTCTCATCCTTATCGTCGTCTTCGGGGTCAAGGGTGTTCTCCACCGCCATGGTACCCGCGATGCCGCCCACATTCATGTCGGCTTCCACGGTGCCGCGGTTGGTGCAGCCCTCGATCTTGCCCTCGTTCTGGGCCGTCAGGTTCTCGGACTCATCTTCAAAGATGTTCTTGCTGCCGGGGTCGCTGATCTCTTCCACCGCATCCAGCAGCAGGTTGGAGACCACATTGATCTGGTCGTTGATGGAGCGGAGGTTGCTGGTGAGGGTGTTGCTGGCCGAGAGCATATCCCGGTTGAGGGTGCTCATCTGGTCGGTCATGTTCGTCACAGCGTCAAACAGTTCATCCTTGGTCGCGGTCATCTCGGAAGAGGGGCGCGGCACATGGATGGGATCCTGCTCCGCCAGCCAGTGGACGATATCTGCCGCCTGGCTGGTCATGCTGGTCAGGCCGCTCATGCCCTCCGCCATGATGCCGAGGCTGGCGGACATGTGGCCCAGCGTTGCGCTGGTGAGGGCGGAATCCGTCTTGAGGATATCCAGAGACTTGTCAAAATCATCCGCAGCCTTGCCCAGATCCTGTGCGGCATCGCTCAGGGAATCCAGACCCGCCTGAATGGAGGCATTGCCGGAACTGATGTTGCCGGTGTTGAAGCCCAGCTTATCCAGAATATCTTCCAGATTGCCCAGCTGGTCGCCCACATTGCCAAGCGCGCCGGACATGCTGGTAAGGGCAGAAGCCATCTGGGGATTGCCCTGCTCCGAAACGAGGTTGGCGGTGTTGCCCAGCAGCGCGCCGATCTGCGTGGCCAGGCCTGCCATATTGCCCACGGCGCGGGTGACCTGCTTGCCGGCGGAAGCCAGCTGGCCGTCATCGGCCAGCAGCGTGGCGCTCCGCAGCAGACCCAGGCCGGTGGTCAGCAGCTTCATCTGGCCGCTCATGCCGGAACCCAACGAGAGGATGCTCATGGCGGAATTCGCTACCTGCAGCAGGGAGATGGCTGTTTTGATGTGATCGTCCACCGCGTCACCGGACACGCTGGAATAGCCGCCCAGAATGGTGCTGATGGCGCTGCTCAGGCCGCTGTCGTCCTTGCCCGGCAGCGAGGCGATCAGGTCATCCAGACCCTTGCTGATCTGCTCCAGACCCTGTTTGCTGGAATCCAGCGCGTCGCTGGCCTTGTGCGCGCCGGAAGAAGCCTTGGCCAGTGCCGTGGAGGCGGTCAACATCTCGGCCGCCATCTCCGCGGTGACCCACTTGAGCTGGCCCACGGCGGTGGTCATCTTATCCAGTGCGTCGGTACCCGTGTCCATCACGGGCTCCAGCCGGGTAAATGTATCGGAGATGAGGTCGCCCGTGCGGTCCACCTCGTCCGCCACTTCGTCAAAGTAATCGCCTCCCTGCTCCTGCAGACGGCGGGCTGCCTGCACGGCAGTGTCCATCTGAGAGTTCAGGGTGTTGAGGTCGGTATTGAGGAGGCTGGTGCTGCCGTCCATGTCATCGGCCGCGCCGTTGACCATGGTGTGCAGCGTGTCCAGCTCGGTGCGCAGACGGTTGATGGTGCTCTGGTCCAGGTCCAGCTCCACATAGGGCTCCCACGTCCTTGCGGCCCTGTACACGGCCCTGGTTGACACAGCCGGAGACGAGGCCGTCGGTGCGGCCCACGATGCCGCCCACATTGTAGCCAACATGCTCGTAGCCGATGGTGCCGGTGTTGACGCTGGTCAGGATCATGCCGGAGGAGCGGCCTGCGATGCCGCCGGTGTCGGTGGCGACATTGGTGACGGAATTGGTGGCGTCGTCAGCAGCGGCGGCCATCTTGTTGTTGATGTAGTCCACCATCTTGGCGGTGAAGCCGTCGGTGTCGAAGAGGCTTCCGGATATTCGGTGTTGATGCTGCCCACATTGGTGCAGCCGGTGATGGCGCCGAGGTTGTAGCCTGCGATGCCGCCGGTGGAAGATTTGCCGGTGACGATGGCGCGGGCCGTGCTGTGGTCGATGGTGCCTTCGGACTCGTTGCGGCCCACGATGCCGCCCACCTCGCTGTCGCCGGTGACGACGCCGGTGAACTGGCAGCTGATGAGGGTGCCGTGGTTGATGCCTACGATGCCGCCGGTGGTGGTGTCGGCAGAGTCAGAGACAGACACGACACCGCGGACGCTCAGGGACTCGATGGAGCCCTGTTCCTCCACGATGCCGAAGAGGCCCGCCGGGGAATACTGGCCCGTAATGGTCAGGTCCGAGATGGTGTGGCCATTGCCCTTGAACTGTCCGCTGAAGGACGGGATGGGCTCCCACAGCATCCCCTCGAGGGAGAGGTCTTTCTGTAAAACAACCGTCTTGCCCACCGACCACTGGTCGTAGGCACAGCTCCTGGCCAGCGAGAGCAGGTCCGAGACGCTGTTGATGTAAATGGTATCGCCGTCGTCGGACGCGAACACCGGCAGTGCGATGCTCAGCGCCAGCACAGCGGCCAGAAGCGCAGCCGTCAGGCGGCGCAGCAGATGGTTACTGGTCTTCATTCTGCACCTCCTGTTTTTCGTTGTCGTCCAGTTCCTGAGAGACGTTGCCCGAGATGACGGTCAGCTGGACGTCGCCGTCCACGATGGCGTTCATCGTACCGGCCACAGAGCCGTGGATCTCGCCCTGCACGATGCCGTTGACCCGCATACGGCCATTGCCGCTGCTGCGGGCCACCAGCTTCGGCACGGCAAAGGAGGTACGGTCCACGATGCGGGTGCCGATGAGCAGGATCTGGGGCAGGACGAAGAGGACGAGGAGGATGGAGATGATGGTGCCGCGGCCCAGACACTGGCCGATGCCCACGATGCAGGCGTCGGAAGTCATCCGGCCGATGAGGAGGCCGGACACGGTCATGATGGTGCCGGAAGTCAGGATGGTCGGGAACGCGAAGTTGATGGTCTCGATCATGGCCTGCTTGTGCTCCATCTTATCCTTCAGCTCGTTGAAACGGGTAGCGATGACGATGGCGTAGTCGATGTTCGCGCCCATCTGGATGGAGCTGACGATGAGGTAGCCCATGAAGTAGAGGTTGGTCCCCATGAAATACGGGAACGAGAAGTTGACCCAGATAGCGCCCTGGATGACCACGATGAGCAGGATGGGCATACCGACGGACTGGAAGGTGAACAGCAGCACCAGCAGGACGATGAAGATGGACACGACGTTGACGACGACATTATCGATGGCGAAGGACTTCTGGAAATCGTACTCGTTGGTGGCGTCACCGGCCATGTAGAGCTCGCCGTCCGGGTAATACTTCCGGGCGATGGAGCGGATGGTGTCGGTGAACTCATAAGTAGTCTGGCCGGGTTCCAGAGAGGGGCTCAGGTAGATGAGGACGCGGTTGTAGTCGTCGCCCTGCAGCTGGGCCAGTGCGCTCTCCATCTGTTCGCGGGCCTCGTGGAGGTCGTCCAGGTCCTCCTGCGAGAGGGAGACGATGCCGGTATCGGCCTCGTCGCAGACGTAGAGGAACATATCCACCAGCGGCACTTTATAGGAAGCGAAGTTGCCGATGATCTGGCCGTACTCCTCGTTCTCGATGGCGTAGGCGGTGTAGATCATCTGGGCGGCCTCGTAGTCCAGGTCGGCCATCTCGGAGAACTGACGGGCGGTGAGCTTGTCTTCCAGCATATAGCCGTCCTGGGCCTCGATGTTGGACAGACCCTTGGTGGAGTCTATTTCATCATAGCGTTCCAGCTCCTCCAGCATCTTTTTCTCGATGCCGTAATCGTCGCTCTTGGGGTAGACGAGGGCCACGAGGTTCGACTTGGTGAAGTTCTCTTCGATCATCTGGTCCGCGATGAGGGATTCGTTCATCTTCGGCACCTTGATGACATCGTAGCCGTAGGCGTAGGGACAAAGGTTCGAGAAGTGGTAACCGATGAGGATGACCACCAGGAAGATGACAGGGATGACCTTGCGGGTGCGCCATGCAAAGCGGCCCACGAAGGGGATCTCCGGCACGAAGTTCCTGTGCTTGGTCTTATCCATGTAGGGTCCGAAGAGCATCAGCAGGCCGGGCATGACCACGAACACCGAGAGCATCGCAAAGAGGATGGACTTGATGAGGCAGACGGCCATATCGGAGCCGATCCGGAACTGCATGAACAGCATGGCCACCAGACCGCCGACGGTGGTCAGGGAGCTGGAGCTGATCTCGGGGATGCTCTTGCTCAGGGACTCGATGACCGCCTCTTTCAAGGGCAGGGTCTCGTGTTCTTCTTTAAAATGGTTGCAGAAGATGATGTTAACAAATTTTGACGGGACTTGAAATCCATAGCGAAGTGGTATAGTATAAGGCCAGAGAGTAATCCTACCGCATCACTCGATTCAATCCCAAGCCGTGCAGTCCCTGATATCATTTGAGGTGTATTCCATGAGCAGTCCCCTGCTGGAAGTCAAAGATCTGCAGGTTACCGTAGGCGAGGAGCAGAAAGTGCTTCTGGACGGCCTGAACCTGACCATTTATCCCGGTGAGACCCATGTTCTGATGGGCCACAACGGTGCCGGTAAATCCACCCCGATGAGCGCCCTGATGGGCGACCCCGTTATACCGTTACCCGCGGCCAGATCATTTTCAAGGGTCAGGATGTGACCCACGAGCCGCCGATGTGCGGGCAAAGCTGGGCATGTTCCTCTCGTTCCAGACCCCCGAAGAGATCCCCGGCATCACGCTGGAGAATTTCCTGCGCACGGCCCAGAACGCCATTACCGGCAAGCCCGTCAAAGTGTTTGCGTTCCGTAAGGAGCTGGCCCAGCAGATGGAAGCCCTGGGCATGGATGAGAGCTATGCCGACCGCTATTTGAACGTGGGCTTCTCCGGCGGCGAGAAGAAGAAGAGCGAGATCTTTGCAGCTGCTGATGCTCAAACCCTCTCTGGCCCTGCTGGACGAGACGGACTCCGGCCTGGACGTGGACGCCGTGAAAACCGTGGCACAGGGCGTGCGCGCTACCACAACGAGGACAACGCCCTTATCATCATCACCCACAACGCCAAAATTCTGGAGGGCCTGCATGTGGACTACGTCCATGTGCTGGACGACGCCCACATCGTGCGCACCGGCGACGGAAGCCTGGTCAATGAGATCATCGAGGAGGGCTTCCGCGCGCTGAAGGAGGACGAAGCCAAATGAGAGCCTTTGAAACAGAAAAGACCGACGTTGCCGAGGTGGACCGCAGCATTTACGACATCAAGGACAAGCCCAACGCTGCCTTTGAGGTCAATTCCGGCCTGACCCCGGAGATCGTCGAGAAGATTTCCGAGGAAAAGAATGACCCCGAGTGGATGCGCATTTTCCGCCAGAAGAGCCTGCGCATCTACAACTCCATGCCGGTGCAGAACTGGGGCCCTTCCATCGAAGGGCTGGATATGCGCAATATCGTCACTTATGTCCGCCCCAACACTGAGATGCGGGGCAAGTGGAGCGAGGTGCCGGAGGACATCAAGAACACGTTTGAGCGCCTGGGCATCCCCAAGGCCGAGCGGGCTTCTGCTGGCCGGCGTGGGGGCGCAGTACGACTCCGAGGTGGTCTACCACAACGTCAAGGCCGAGGTGGCCGCACAGGGCGTGGTTTATACGGATATGGAGAGCGCCCTCAACGGCCCCTATGCCGAAATGGTGCGTACCCACTTTATGAAGCTGGTGCCCCCTACGGACCACAAGTTTGCCGCCCTGCACGGCGCGGTCTGGAGCGGCGGCTCGTTCGTGTATGTCCCGGCGGGTGTCAGTGTGGAGATCCCGCTGCAGTCCTACTTTCGGCTCAACGCGCCGGGTGCCGGCCAGTTTGAGCACACCTTAATTATTGTGGACAAGGGCGCTTACCTCCACTTCATTGAGGGCTGCTCCGCTCCTAAATATAATGTAGCCAACCTGCACGCAGGCTGTGTGGAGATCTACGTTGGTGAGAACGCCCGGGTGCGCTACTCCACCATTGAGAACTGGTCCAAGAACATGTACAACTTGAACACCAAGCGTGCCAAGGTGGAAAAGGGCGGCACCATCGAGTGGGTGTCCGGCTCGTTCGGCTCTCACACATCCTGCCTCTACCCCATGAGCATTCTGGCGGGCGAGGGTGCCCGGATGGAGTTTACCGGCATCACTTTTGCGGGTGCCGGACAGGATCTGGACACCGGTGCAAAAGTGGTTCATGCTGCTCCCAACACCAGCTCCCACATCACCACCAAATCCATTGCGCGGGACGGCGGCGTCTCCAACTTCCGCAGCTCTGTCACCGTGCTGCCCAATGCCACGGGCTCCAAGTCGGCTGTCTCCTGCGAGAGCCTGATGCTGGATGACCGCTCCCGCTCCGATACCATTCCGGAAATGGACATCCGCTGCGATGCCGTGGATGTGGGCCATGAGGCCAAGATCGGACGCATCAGCGAGGAAGCCGTCTTCTACCTGATGAGCCGCGGCCTCTCGGAAGAGGACGCCCGGGCCCTCATCGTGGGCGGCTTTGCAGAGCCCATTGCCAAGGAGCTGCCCGTGGAGTACGCCGTGGAGATGAACAACCTCATCCACCTGGAAATGAAAGGCAGCATTGGCTGAAAGGAGGCCGGGAACGATGAATGATTTAAACATGAACCGCCTGCCTGTCCCCACCTGGAACCAGTGCGGTGTCAATTCCGCCCCAAAGCGGCGGCACTGCCCGCTGTCCCGGCGGACGACTGGGGCGAGGTGAACCTTGCCTTTACCCTGCCCGCCGGTGTGGGGAAGCCGAAGAAGATTTTACCACCTTTGCCGAGAGCGGCATGGGTGCGAGACCGATGCATTTTTGTGGGGAACGCCAATGTCCGCTCGGCCCTCACCGTGGCCGAGGACGTGGAGGTAAACGACCCCGTCCAGTTTGAAGTCACACTGGACGCCGCCCACCCCACGGCCCTGAGCGTGTTCTCGCTGGACGCAAAAGCCCACAGCAGCGTGACGCTGGTGCAGGTGGTGCGTGGCGACGCCGAAAACGGTGTGGCCGCTTCCCTCACCCGCATCCGCACCGGAGAGGGTGCCCATGTCAAACTGGTACAGATTCAGCTGCTGGGCAGCAAGGCCCGCCGCTGGAACGCCGTGGCCGTGGAAGAGGGCCCCGGTGCCAAAGTGGAGCAGGTGCGTGTGGAGCTGGGCGGAAGTCTTTCCGCCTGCGGCACCCGCGCCATGCTGGGCACTCCCAAAAGTGAATATGACCTGGACGCCGTCTATTTTGGCGGCGAGGATGCCGTGCTGGATTACAATGATGTCTCCGTCCACACTGCCAAGGACACCCTGTGCGAGATGCACACCGCTGGCGTCCTGACCGGCAATGCCGATAAGATCCTGCGCGGCACCATTGATTTCCGCCGGGGCGCCAAGCGGGGCGTCGGCCATGAGAGCGAGGATGTGCTGCTCTTCAGCCCCCACGCCCGCAACCGCACCGCTCCCCCTGATCCTCTGCGGAGAGGAAGAAGTCGAGGGCCAGCACGCGGCCTCCATTGGCCGCCTGGACGAAGCAAAACTCTACTATCTGCGCTCACGTGGCCTGAACGAGGCCCAGGCCCGCCGCCTGATGGTGGGCGCCCGCTTTGCCCCGCCATTGAAAAGATCCCGCTGGAAGCTCTGCGGGAGGAAGTACGCGCCGAAGCAGCAAGGAGGCTGGATGAGACATGCTGACTACACAGAACAACCCTTGGGTGAAAGATTTCCCCATTCTGGCCGCTGACGAAAACGGCAATCGGCTGGTCTATCTGGACAGCGCCGCCAC
>VOFB01003732.1_pt1 | contig 18877 bp, 30 predicted proteins | sample 5384141 | NCBI WGS metagenome assembly VOFB01 (sample SAMN12384721, study PRJNA508395) | human gut metagenome | isolation source: healthy gut A | host: Homo sapiens | reverse complement strand
TCCGGAAGAGTTCATCTTATAAAGAACATCAACAGTTGAATTTGCCAGTGCTGTCGTATCTGTTACGGTAAAGTCTGCTTTTGGCGTGGTTAAGATATTTAAGTCTGTAACAAGCTGTGTCATCTTATCCTGATATCCGCCTGTTGCCATGATTCCGTTTACCAGATCTGTAAAATTGTCTTTTTACTGATGAAACATAAGCCGGCACATTCATAAATACACGATACAATGCGAGTAATAACGGCATCTGTATCAAAAGCTGCACGCAGCTTCCCATCATGGAAACACCGTATTTTATATACTGCCTGTGTTTCTTCCTGCATTGCCATCATGGAAGCCTGGTCTTTTTTCCATTATATTTTTTCTGGATCGCCTGAAGTTCAGGCTGCATCTTCTGTGATAACTTTGAAAATTTCTGCTGTTTATAGGTTAACCACTATTAAACATGTCTTCCTGTAGTCTGTAACTTTCTCTTAATAATCTCGTCAGATGATGTCTTACTACACTATTTCCTACTTTTTTACTAACGGAGATTCCTATTCTATTCTTTCTGTGTGATTTTCCAGAACATACATAACCAGATACTTGTCCGCATAAGAATTACCATTGCGATATACATTCTGGAAATCTTTGTTTTTCTTCAATGAGTCCATTTTTCAACTTAAAAAATCTTGTAATAAAAGAAAAAGACCACAAAAGTTGTGGCCTAAGCTGATAATTTCTTTCTTCCTTTTAATCTTCTTGCAGCCAATACTTTTCTTCCGCCTGCTGTACTCATTCTTTTACGAAAACCATGAACTTTATTTCTCTGTCTGTTTTTTGGCTGAAATGTCATCTTACCTTTATGCATAATAATCCACCTCCTCTATGCTAGAAAACATCAGTACAATTATAACAAAAAAACCTGTCAAGTCAAGTAAAACCTGCATTTTTCGGTAATTAATTTTTACACTACTATATATATAAGGAAGAAACTATTTTTAATCTATATCTAGTATCCATTTTCTTCCTTCCATACCATAAAATTTATATATCAAAATTTTATGCACAGGTTATCCACAATTGTTCATAACCTGTGCATAACCTGTAGATAATTTAAGGATAACTTGTTGTTAAAATGACCTTGCCTTAATTTTGAATAGCTTTTTCCGCTAAAATAAAGGCTTTTTATCCACTTTATTCACATTAGGCTTATCACCTATACCTTTAAAAGTTCTCATTGATAATTTGCCCCATTTAGTTTATTATTAAAAGAGTAGGATTCTATATAATGCTATAAATATGAGAAGCTTTAAAAAGCTTAAATAATAGAAACATGGAGATTTTTATGGAACAGATCATTGAAAAATGGGAAGAAATTTTAAGAACTGTCAAGGAAGAGCATGAACTTACTGACATTTCTTTTAAAACCTGGTTGGAACCACTTAAGGTATTTGATGTCAAAGACAATACTTTATACATACTGGTACCGGACGAACAGATGGGGCTTAACTACATTACCAAGAAATACACTCTTCCTATTAAAGTAGCAGTCGCTGAAATTATTGGAAAGGATTACGAAATCGAATTTGTACTGCCGGAGCAGGCAAAATCCATGCGTACGCCAAAACCGATGGCTTTCGTAAATACAGAGAGTATTGACAAATCCAGTTTGAATCCAAACTATACCTTCGATACTTTTGTTGTTGGAAATAATAACAAACTGGCTCATGCAGCTTCACTGGCTGTTGCAGAATCTCCGGGAGAAGTCTATAACCCACTCTTTTTATATGGAGGCGTAGGACTTGGTAAAACGCATTTGATGCATTCCATCGCACATTTTATCCAGTCCAATAATCCAGATGTGAAGATTTTATACGTTTCTTCGGAAACTTTTACCAATGAACTGATTGAAGCCATCCGAAATGGCAATAATACAGCTATGACAAAATTCCGTGAGAAATATCGTAATATCGATGTACTTTTAATCGACGATATCCAGTTTATTATAGGAAAAGAAAGTACACAGGAAGAATTTTTCCATACCTTTAATGAGCTTTATCTTGCCAAGAAGCAGATTGTTATTTCTTCTGATAAGCCTCCAAAGGATATGGAAACATTAGAAGAACGTATCCGCTCCCGTTTCGAATGCGGTCTGACTGCTGACATCGGTTCTCCGGATTATGAAACCAGAATGGCATTCTGCGAAGAAAAGAATGGATAATTTGTCCATTTAGATGATGAAATTTTAAATTACATCGCTAATAACATTAAGTCTAACATTCGTGAATTAGAGGGTGCTTTGAACAAACTCCTCGCCTACTCGAATCTCGAACAAACTGATATCACAATGGAAATAGCCATGAAAGAGCTTCAGAATATTATTACTCCGGACAAGCCGAGAGAGATCACGCCACAGCTTGTAATTGATGTGGTAAGCGAACATTTCCATATTACACTGGAGCAGATGATCTCTAAAAGCCGCAGCAACGATATTGCAAAGCCAAGACAGATTGCCATGTATCTTTGCAAAAATATGACTGGGGTTTCCTTAGAAAATATTGGAGAACTCTTAGGAGGAAGAGATCATTCTACCGTAATTCATGGTATTAATAAGGTAGAAGCTGAATTACAGACGAATGAAGCAACCATAAATCTCTTAAATACCATTAAGAAAAAAATTAACCCAAATTAATTTATGCACAGGGTTCTGTTTATAATTTGTGAACTAGCTGTGGAATGGCTTTGGATAACTAATTATGTTAACTTTACATAAAAATTTATTCACTTTTTATTAAGACACAATCCGCAGTCATTTAAACAGGTTATACAGTAACAAAATTCTTTTAAATGCTTATGAATTAAGGGTTGCAGAGGTTATTCACTTATTAACATCCCCTAAGAATAAGACGTTTAATTTCTTTTTTTAAATATTATATTTATATATGTCGAAAGGAGTTATGAACAACATGAAAATCATCTGTTCAAAATCAAATTTACTTTATGGTGTAAACATTGTTTCCAAAGCCGTACCAACCAGAACGACCATGGCTATCTTAGAATGTATCTTAATAGATGCTTCTGCCGGTGAGATTAAATTAACTGCCAATGATATGGAACTTGGAATCGAAACAAAAATAGAAGGAGAGATTGAAGAAAGAGGAATTATCGCATTGGATGCAAAAGTTTTTTCTGATATCGTAAGAAAGCTTCCTGACAATGAAGTTGTAATCGAAACAGACTCTTCCTTTAAGACAACCATTACCTGTGAAAAAGCAAAATTCAATATCATTGGAAAATCCGGTGAAGATTTTTCTTATATTCCATATATTGAAAGAAATGAAGAAATCACCATTTCACAGTTTACTTTAAAAGAAGTAATCCGCCAGACAATCTTTTCTATTGCAGATAATGACAATAATAAGCTGATGACAGGAGAATTATTTGAAATTAATGAGAACAGCTTAAAGGTTGTATCACTGGATGGCCACCGTATTTCAATCCGTAATATAGAACTGAAAAATAATTATGAGCATAAGAAAGTGGTTGTTCCTGGAAAGACTTTACAGGAAATCAGCAAGATTCTCCCGGGAAATGCTGACGAAGATGTCAGCATGTATTTATCAGACAACCATATTGTATTTGAATTTGGCAATACCACCGTTGTTTCCCGTCTGATTGAAGGCGAGTATTTTAAGATTGAACAGATGCTTTCTTCTGATTATGAGACAAAGGTTAAGATTAATAAACGTGAATTATTAGACTGTATCGACCGTGCAACCCTTTTAGTAAAAGAGGGAGATAAGAAGCCGATTATCATGAATATCACAGATGGAAAGATGGAATTAAAAATTAATTCTTTCATTGGTTCCATGAATGAAGATATTGATATTGCCAAAGAAGGAAAAGATATTTTAATTGGCTTTAATCCAAAGTTTTTCATTGATGCGCTTCGAGTAATCGATGAAGAAGAAGTAACACTTTACATGGTCAATCCGAAAGCACCATGTTTTATCCGGGATGAAAATGAGACCTTTATCTATCTGATTCTTCCGGTAAACTTTAATGCAGCTGCAAACTAGGATTTGCAGAGGCAGGAAGAGAGGCAATCATGCAGGAAATTAAGCTTCGGGATGAATATATTAAGCTGGGACAGGCGTTAAAAGCCGCCGGAGTCGTAGACTCCGGCGTCACTGCCAAGCTTGTAATATTAGATGAAAAAGTTAAGGTAAATGGCGAAGTTGAAGTACAGCGTGGCAAGAAATTATATGATGGAGATGTAGTGGAAGCTTTGGGCGAAACCATAAAGATTGTAAAATGATAATAAAGTCCATTGAACTTAAGAATTTCCGTAATTATGAAGAGTTAAATCTGAATCTTGACGGTGGAACCAATATTTTATATGGGGACAATGCCCAGGGAAAGACCAATATATTAGAATCCATTTATGTCAGCGGAACAACGAAATCCCATAAGGGAAGCCGCGATAAAGAAATGATTCGTTTTGGTGAAGATGAGGCACATATCCGTACTATGGTAGAAAAAAATAGATGAGTTATCAGATTGATATGCATCTGAAGAAGAATCATTCCAAGGGAATTGCCATCAATGGTGTGCCAATCCGCAAGGCAAGTGAGCTTTTCGGTGTGCTGAATATGGTATTTTTTCACCGGAGGATTTAAATATTATCAAAAATGGTCCTTCCGAGCGCAGAAGATTTTTAGATTCGAAATCTGCCAGCTGGATAAAATTTATCTTTCTGATTTAACCAAATATAATAAAGTTTTAAATCAGCGCAATAAGCTGTTAAAAGATATGGTATTTCATCCGGATTTGGAAAATACGTTATCCGTGTGGGATATGCAGCTCATTTCTTACGGCAGGCGGATTATCAGCCGGCGCCGGAGATTTGTAGAAGAATTAAATGAAATTGTCAGGGGCATCCATGAAAGCATTTCCGGTGGCAGGGAGCAGCTGACGCTGACGTATGAGCCGGATATCGAAGAAGCTTTTTTTGAAGATGAATTAAACCGGGCGAAGGAAAAGGACAGAAAATACTGCAGTACCTCCGTGGGACCCCACAGAGATGATATTTCCTTTTTTATCGGAGATATCGATATCCGTAAATTCGGTTCCCAGGGACAGCAGAGAACTTCTGCTTTATCACTGAAATTATCAGAGATAGAGCTGGTGAAAAGATGTATCCATGATACACCGGTACTTCTTTTAGATGATGTGCTTTCCGAACTGGACAGTAACAGGCAGAATTATCTGCTTAACAGTATACATGATATTCAGACGGTCATTACCTGTACCGGTCTGGATGAATTTGTAAGAAACCGCTTCCAGATTGATAAAATATTTGAAGTCATAAGCGGAACAGTAAGTGAAAAAAATGAAATGTAAAATAATCCGTGAATAGGAGGAATACAGATGAGTACGGAATACGGAGCAGACCAAATTCAGATTTTGGAAGGTTGGAAGCAGTAAGAAAGAGACCTGGAATGTATATTGGAAGTACCTCTGTGAGAGGACTTCACCATCTGGTATATGAAATTGTGGATAACTCTGTCGACGAAGCACTGGCAGGTTATTGTACCCATATTATCGTTACGATTAATAAAGACAATTCCATTACCGTAGAAGATGATGGACGTGGAATTCCGGTAGGAATTAACCATAAAGCAGGTATTCCTGCGGTAGAAGTAGTATTTACTGTATTGCATGCCGGCGGAAAATTCGGCGGTGGAGGATATAAAGTATCCGGTGGATTACATGGTGTAGGAGCATCCGTTGTAAATGCACTTTCTAACTGGCTGGAAGTACAGATTTTCCACGATGGAAAGATTTATAAACAACGTTATGAACGTGGACATACTATGTATCCACTGAAGGAAGTCGGAAAATGTGATATAAATAAAACCGGTACTACTGTAACCTTTTCTCCGGACGGAAGCATTTTCGAAGAAACCGTATATGATTTTGATACATTAAAGCAGCGTTTAAGAGAGACTGCATTCCTGACAAAGAATCTTAGGATTACACTTCGTGATGACAGGGAAGAGCCTGTAAAAGAACGGGTATTCCATTATGAAGGCGGTATTAAGGAATTTGTAACTTACTTAAATAAGAGCAAGGAAGCATTGTATCCGGAGGTTATTTATTGTGAAGGTGAGAAAAACGGGGTTCTTGTTGAAGTTGCTATGCAGCATAACGATGCATATAACGAAGCTACGTACAGCTTTGTCAATAACATCATCACGCCGGAGGGTGGAACACATCTGGCAGGTTTCCGTAATGCGCTTACCAAAACTTTTAATGAATATGCGCGGGCGAATAAGATTTTAAAGGATTCTGAGCCGGCACTTTACGGTGATGATATCCGTGAAGGTTTAACTGCTATTGTAAGTATTAAGATTGAAGAGCCTCAGTTTGAGGGACAGACCAAGCAGAAGCTTGGTAACAGTGAAGCAAGAGGAGCCGTAGACAGCGTAGTAAGTGAGCAGCTTACATACTTTTTAGAGCAGAATCCTCAGGTTGCAAAGACCATTTGTGAAAAATCACTTCTTGCACAGCGCGCGAGAGAGGCAGCGAGAAAAGCAAGAGATTTAACCAGAAGAAAGACTGCATTAGAAGGAATGTCACTTCCTGGAAAACTGGCAGACTGTTCTGATAAAGATCCGAAAAACTGTGAGATTTTCATCGTCGAGGGAGATTCCGCTGGCGGTTCCGCTAAGACTGCGAGAAGCCGTGCAACACAGGCAATCCTCCCGCTTCGTGGTAAGATTTTAAATGTCGAGAAGGCAAGACTTGATAAGATTTATGGAAATGCTGAGATTAAAGCTATGATTACTGCGTTTGGTACAGGTATTCATGAAGACTTTGATATCAGTAAATTAGATATCATAAGATTATCATTATGACGGATGCCGATGTCGATGGTGCCCATATCAGTACCCTGATGCTTACTTTCATTTATCGTTTCATGCCGGAATTAATCAAGCAGGGCTATGTATATCTGGCACAGCCGCCACTTTATAAGATTGAGAAAAATAAAAATGTCTGGTATGCCTACAGCGATGAACAGCTCAACAATATCTTAAAAGAGATTGGACGAGACGGTAATAATAAGATTCAGCGATACAAAGGATTAGGAGAAATGGATGCCGAGCAGCTTTGGGAGACAACCATGGATCCTGAGAAGAGAATCTTACGTCGTGTTGTAATGGATGAAGAAGAAGCATCTGAAATTGATGTAACATTCAACACCTTAATGGGTGATAAAGTAGAACCAAGACGTGATTTTATTGAAGCAAATGCGAAGTATGTCCAGAACCTGGATATTTAAGAAGCAAATGCGAAGTATGTCCAGAACCTGGATATCTAGGAGGAAGAATAGATGGATGACAAGATATTTGACCAGATACATGACGTAGACTTAAAGAAAACGATGGAAACATCCTATATAGACTATGCCATGAGTGTAATTGCAGCCCGGGCTTTGCCGGATGTAAGGGATGGTCTGAAACCGGTACAGAGACGTGTATTGTTTTCCATGATCGAGTTAAACAACGGTCCGGATAAGCCGCATAGTAAATGCGCACGTATCGTCGGCGATACCATGGGTAAATATCACCCGCACGGAGACAGCTCAATCTATGGAGCATTAGTCAATATGGCACAGGACTGGTCTACAAGATATCCATTTGTTGATGGTCATGGAAACTTCGGTTCCGTCGACGGTGACGGTGCCGCTGCAATGCGATATACAGAAGCAAGACTTTCTAAGATTTCCATGGAAATGCTGGCGGATATCAATAAAGATACGGTAGATTTTCATCCGAACTTTGATGAGACGGAGCGGGAACCGGTTGTACTGCCGTCCCGTTATCCGAACCTTCTTGTAAACGGTACCTCCGGTATTGCGGTAGGTATGGCAACCAATATTCCGCCACATAACTTAAGAGAAGTTATCAATGCAGTAGTAAAAATCATTGATAATGAAGTAGAGCAGAATCGTGGAACTGATATTGAAGAGTTATTAGATATTGTAAAAGGTCCTGATTTTCCAACCGGAGCGATGATTCTTGGTACAACCGGAATCAACGAAGGCATACCGTACCGGCCGTGGAAAGATTCGTGTCCGTGCAGTTACAATATTGAGCCGATGAACAATGGAAAAACCGTATTATTGTGACGGAGCTTCCATATATGGTAAATAAAGCCAGACTCATCGAAAAGATTGCAGAGCTGGTAAGAGATAAGAAAATTGACGGAATCACAGATTTACGTGATGAATCAGACCGTCAGGGTATGAGAATCTGTATTGAGCTGCGTCGTGATGTAAATCCAAACGTAGTATTAAATCTGTTATATAAACATACCCAGTTACAGGACACTTTTGGTGTTATTATGCTGGCACTGGTAAATAATCAGCCGAAAGTCTTAAATCTTCTTGATATGTTAAACTACTATTTGATGCATCAGAAGGAAGTTGTAACAAGAAGAACGAAATATGATTTAAACAAGGCAGAAGAAAGAGCTCATCTGTTAGAGGGTTTACTGATTGCCTTAGACCATATTGATGAAGTAATTTCCATTATCCGTGGAAGTAAGACAACACCGGAAGCAAAAGAAAAATTAATGAACCGCTTCGGACTCAGCGATGCACAGGCACAGGCGATTGTAGATATGCGTCTGCGTGCACTGACAGGTCTGGAACGCGAGAAAATTGAAAATGAATATAAGGAATTATTAGCAAGAATCGCAGAATTAAAAGCAATCCTTGCAGATGAGAAGAAGCTTCTTGGTGTTATCAGAGAAGAAATTCTTCTGATTGCAGATAAGTATGGAGACGAAAGAAGAACATCTATCGGATTTGACGAATATGACATTTCCATGGAAGATCTGATTCCGGTAACCAATACGGTAATCACCATGACAAAATTAGGATATATCAAGCGCATGAGCGTAGATAATTTCCGCAGCCAGCATCGTGGTGGTAAAGGAATTAAGGGAATGGAGACCATTGAGGACGATTATATCGAAGAACTTCTGATGACAACATCACATCATTATCTGATGTTCTTTACCAACAGCGGAAAAGTATATCGTATGAAAGCATACGAAATTCCGGAGGCAGGAAGAACAGCCAGAGGAACCGCAATTATCAATCTGCTTCAGCTTCAGCCGGGTGAGAAAATTACCGCAGTTATTCCGATTAAGGAATACAAAGAAGGTGAATACCTCTTTATGGCAACTAAGAATGGTATTGTGAAGAAGACACCAATCTGCGAATATGCAAATGTCCGTAAGACAGGTCTTGCAGCAATTAACCTTCGTGATGATGATGAACTGATTGAAGTAAAGAAGACAGATAACAAGGAAAGTGCAGCCATCGCTGCGGAAAATGCAAAAAGGCATCTGTAGAAAATACAGAGACAGACGACGAGCTGATGAAAGAACTGTTAGAGCGCGCAGAGGCTGATGGTTCCGAGGATGAGGAAGAATAGATAACCGTATAGTGAAGAAAGGGCAGAAGCTGAATGGAAAAAACAGTGTATGAACTAATGCATGGCGAAAAAGGTAGTAGCAGACATTGGGACGAACGGAGTATGCACAGTTTTGGACAGGGCGTTTCTGCCCTTTTCAATTTATCTGGAGGATACAGCAGAAAATGATGATCTCGATATCCGCATGGATAACCTCACAAATTTTTATTACTGGTGTGCAACCCGTGTTCTGACACTTGACCGTGTCTATGCAAAGGAAATTTTAAACAGTATCGGAGACACTGCAGGCGCAGACCGACCGTGACCGTGCCAAAAATAGCGCTGTCCTATCACTGTCTGTCACTGACTGATATTTTCTGGGTTCGGGAAAAAGGGGAGAATATCACATTTGCGCAGATCAATCTTTTTGAAAATCATCTGGATAATGCACTTGTAGATATTTCCATGCGCGGAAAACAGATGACGGTAGAGAACAGTTACCAGATCGCGGACGATCTCTCAACCAACGGTGTGTTTCCAAAAGCGTGGATCAGGGAGAAAAATTCGTTTGCACTTTTAAAAGATGGAAACATCAGGGCTGTGGAAAATGAAATCCTGTCAAGTAAGATCTGCCGCTGTTTTGACTGCAGACAGGTGCTTTATGAGGAAAGCATGTTTGACGGACAGAAAGTTTCAAAAAGCAGAATCATTACGTCGGTGGATTACAGCATGGTATCGATGGAGGCATTTGAGATCTATGCAGCAAATCATGACATTCACGTTATGGATTTCGTGTTAAAGCTGGATGCATATTCCTACTACATGATGAACCTGCTCGATTACCTGATTGGCAACACGGACCGCCACTGGGGAAACTGGGGATTTCTGGTGGACAACCGCACAAACCAGCCGGTACGCCTGTTTGACCTGATGGATCTCAACCAGACTTTTTTGGCATATGATACGCCAGATGGTGCAAACTGCATGACTACCGGAAACCGGAAAATGTCACAGCGTGAGGCTGCGGTGGAGGCGGTAAAAAAGATCGGGCTGAACCAGAGGGCTGAGATCAAAAGATGAGTGGTTTGAAGGCAGGGAGAAAGAGAGGAGATGTTCTGGTGTAGATTTGGAATATTAAAGGAACAATGAAAAGCGTAAAAATCTGAAGGTGCAAAGAGCGTGGGTTATGGAACAAAAGATGATGGAAGTGGTATTAAAATATTACAGGGAGAAGTATCACCTGAGACAGGAAGATATCTGCAGAGGAATCTGTTCTGTTACCACTTTGTCGAGACTGGAACAGGGGAGCAGGGAGGTCGATTCACTTCTTGGACAGACACTGCTTGGAAGGATTGGAAAAGAAGTCACTCTGTTTGAAACAATTTTAAGTGAACAAGATTATGAATTGTGGAAAATGAGGGAGCAGATTGAAAAATCTGTGGAAAACAATCAGGTAAAAACTGCGAAAAAGAAGATTAGAGAATACCGGGGAGTCATGCCACAGGATGAATCTGTACATGAACAATATTGTCTTTATCAGGAAGCACGTACCATGATCGCAGAAAAGAATACTGGAAGCAGTTTGTGTGGGATTTTAGAAAAAGGAATCTGTCTCACAATTCCTGAGTTTAGGAAATCAATGGAAAAGGTGCGTCTGTACAGTCCGGTTGAGATCGGGATGATACTGCTGCTCATACACTATGATCCGTCGAAGACAGAGATGGCAGAACAGGAATTATTAAATATTTTAGCGTATGTCAGTGGGTATCAGTCCGGGGGCAAAAAAGAAAAAGTCAGTACGGATATCTTTTTTTAGAGCTGATCTCCATACAACAGAGAAAAAAATGATTACAGAAAATTATGTTTTACACAGAAAAAGCGATTCAATGTATCAGTGAGGGAGCGGGTTTTTATCATCTTGCAGACATCTATTTTCTGCGGGCAAAAACGAGAGAAAAGCTCACGCCAAAAAATGCGGATAAAAATATGCTGTTAAAGAAAGCGATGGAAGAATGTAAGATTGCTGCGTGTCTGTATCAGTTGGAGGGCAGGATGAAAAGGCACGGGATGCAGAAAAGTATGGTGAGGGATTAGTATGTCAAACTACAGAGCCGGAGATATAATACGGATGACAAGAGAGTTTGTTGGAATGTCAGGGAAGAACTGAGTGATGAGATTTGTTCGGTACAGACATTGTATCGTATCGAGAGGGAAAGACTCGCGTAAAAAAGAGAACTGTATGCAAGACTCATGGCAAAAATGGAGCGTGTACCGGAAAAGAGCTATGCCATCTGTGTTGGGAAGAACTTAGAACTGTTAGAGGAACGAAAACTTTTTGAGCAGGCAATGCAGAATTATGACTATGAAAAAGCAGATTTATATTTAGGCAGGATGAAAGAGAAAGCGGATGATAATGTGATCACCAGGCAGTATCTTTTAAAGTCAGAAGCATTGATGGACTATTACTGCAAAAAGTGACAATCAGACAACAATCGAAAAATTGCAGGAGGCAGTCCGGCTGACACTTCCGGATTATGAGGAATGTCTGAAAAAAGATTTCCCGTTTACCGAACAGGAAATCATGAATCTGATGAGCCTTGCAAATGCTTATGCACATGCCGGGGATGTGGATGAGGCGGTGTATATTTTTGAGACTGCTACAATGCTTGCAAAAGGATTATATTTTTGGCGTATGCAGATTATATGAAAGTGTTAATTCTTAGAAATCTGACGGTCACATATAACAAACAAAAAAGATATAAAGAGGCTTTAACATTATGTGACCAATGCCTGAGGAGGCTTTAGAAAAAAATATTGGAAATATCATCAGCGATGTATTAAGTGATAAAGCATGGATTATTCTCAGACAGATAGAAACTGGGGAACGAAAAAAAGGAAGATTTACAGATCGGAAGAAATTGTTGCAGAAGGCGTATTATATAGCTGTTGCAAGGAGGAGTAAAAAGAAAAATGTCAGATTTTAAAAATGCATATAGAAAAAGAATTTCATATGAGCTTGTAAAAGTTAAAATTCACGTAAATCCATGTAACTGCCTTCAGATAGGGGCATTGTTTCATAGTAATTAAAAGAATAAGATGAATTATTATGAAAATTCATAGAAATATTAATAGTAAACAATAGTATTATAAGTATCTTTTTAATAATTGTTTCATTTTAGTCTCCCTTTGAAAATATTTTTAATATAATTCATAAGTAGCAAAAAAGACCATACCATAACTGGAAAATAACATTTTCCAGTTATGGTATGGTCTTTTTATATAAATTATTAAAATAATTTTATAGTTAGTGCACAAACTAAATAATATTTATGGAGGAAAAACAAATGAGAGATGAAAAAATTGTTGAATTAAGCGAAGAAGAACTGGAAAGTTTATGTGCATGTGGATGCAGTTGTGCAAAGGCATTTAGTGCAGGTATGGGGGCTGGAGAGGCTGAAAGTGAAGAATAAACTAAAAAGGGGCTACTGATTATATATAAATTTATAATTAGTAGCCTTATAATATGGGGGAAAAATGAGAGTTAGTAGTGATTTAATATTTTTAGGTAAAGACAAAAAAGTAGTAATATATAATTATTTCATTAATAGGGCAATAATGGTTAATAAAGATAGTGCCCATTTTATTAAATATAATATGGGAAAATGCATAGAAACCAACATGATAGTAGATGAAAATTTAAAGATATTAAAGAAAAAAATGGTGTAATAATAGAGAATGAAAAGGAATACAAAGGAAAAAAGAATATAAAATAAAAGATATTAATGTCAATATAAATACTGTATATTTCCATGTAACACAAAGGTGTAACTTAAATTGTACATATTGTTATAATAAAAATTTAAATCTTTCAAAGGAATTAGATACAAAAAATATAATAAAAATTTTAAATAAGTTAAAGAAAATAAATGTAGAAGTTGTTAATTTTACGGGAGGAGAACCGTTACTAAGAAATGATATAGAAGAAATTTTAAAAAGAGGCCAAAAATTAAAATTTAATGTTTGTCTATTGACTAATGGTACCTTATTGAATAAACATATATCTATATTAGGGGTTATAGATAAATGTATTGTTAGTATTGATAATATTGATAATAAAGAAAATTCATAACAAAGGAAGGGAATAGATGGTTATGATGTATTAAGTACGATAGAACAATTACCAGAGAAATATAAAGAAAAAAATATGTGTAAGATCTGTTGTTACAAAAGGAAATGAAAAATATAATAGAACGAAATAGAAAAATACTTTGACAAGTTAAAAATTAAATATATTGTAAGCACATGCTTGCCTAATAATAAAGACGAAGTAAAAAATATGCCTAGATTAGATAATAACTTAATAGATGGAAATAAGCCATCAATGTGGTGCAGGAAAAAGAATAATTGCAATTGATTCAAATGGGGGATATATACCCATGTCAAACTTTTGTAAAGAACGATATATAAGTTTGAAATATACTTGATGATAATTGGTATGAAGAATTTCTATGTAATATTATGGATAAAAAAAAATAGTTTTAAAGTATTATGCATAAAGAAAGATGTAAAAATGTAAATATATAATATATATGTTTAGGTGGATGCCAATTTTAGCTTATAGAGTTTATAATGATGTAAATCATTCAAATGATTTTATGTGCAAAATATACAAAGAAAATGCAAAAAAATTTTTGTTATCACTGTTTGAAGGTAAGGATAATGTATAAAGATAGGTACAATGATAGTTTAGTAAGGTTTTTTAGTGTTTACTATGAAAAATAAGTGAAAATGAAGTGAAAAGTATTATAAATTATACACTTGGTCTAAAAATGATAGATTTAGTAGATTTATAGAAAATGGAAAGCGTGTTGATAATATATTAGATTTATTAGAAATAAAATATTTAAAATAAATAATATTATATATATATTAGAGAGTGAAAATAAATTAGGAATACATAAAGATGATATTATTTTAAATGGAGAAAGTATATTACAAAAAAGTGAAAAAAATTTTAAAATCTAAGAAATGAAAAAATTTTACAAGTACAGATACCTGATATATGTTTAAGTAAAAAAGAAACGTTTTTTTTTTTCTAAGGAAAGTGAGCAAATCACATATGTAAAAATCCAATATTTCTCTGAAAGTACTATAAAAAAATTAAAATGTTAAATTTAAATAATAGAACATTAATATTAGACTTGAGAGATAATATGGGGGGGAAATGTATTGCTTGCAAATAAGTTTTTAGAAAATTTTGTATGCTCAGAAGAGCCTATTTATTATGTGGAGAACATTGAGAAGAAAAAATATGGTGTATATATTAATTCACATCTGGATAATAATACCAAGATTATAATTATGGTTAATTCATATACAGCCAGTTCTGCTGAGTTAATATCTTTAGTTTTAAAAATGAAAAAAGGGGCATTTATTATAGGGAAATAACAAAGGGAAAAGGGTAATGCAAAAAAAATAAAAATATCACATAATTTAGAAATATTGTTACCTGTATATGAATACTATACATCAAAAACTAAAATAAATAATGTAGGTATTATAACAGATATAGTAGTAAATGATAAATTAATGGATGATTGGGTAAAAAAAATATGAAAATAGAAAAATTTGGAAGATACTATATTATACAAGCAATCTTGATTATATTTGAGGTTGTGGTCAATCTGATCATTTTTTGCAGTTCCGCTCGCGGTAAATCAGATCATCAATGGAAAACTTGCACTGACGGATCGTGTGATAGCATTTATCATAGGGTTTATGCTGCTTGAGATTTGTATCCAGTTTGTCTATCTATTGATCGAGCTGCACATGCAAAAAAGTACAAGGAAAAAATTTGTCGAAGGAAATTTACCAGAAAATCTATTCCATGAAATACGCATCAATCATAAAGTACGGTTGCAACGTACCTGACGGAGCGGGCAGACTCGACGGTGCTCACATTGGCGAATCTGTATATTATGTCGGTCCCGATACTGACTGCAAAATCACTGGTTATTTTGTTGATTCTGTTATACTCCCTGACCATCAATATTTTTATTTTTCTGGTGATGCTGTTTATCTTGATACTCAATGTGGCTGGATTTTATATCCTGAATAAAAAATTTACTGAAAAAATCAGCCGAGATGCAGCGGATTATTCCAAAGGAGCGAAAAGACATTTATCAGATCGCCAATCAGGTAGATTTTATCAAGCAGAATGAAGACAATACAAATCTGAATGACATACTTGAAAACATTTAGAAATTATCGAACAGGAAAATAAAAGGGTAAATGTTTATGCGCGTGGGATGAGTGAAGTCATCGATTTTTTAACATGTTCGCCCAAACATTATTTTGATCGTGGTATTTTATATGTATCTGCAGGGGAATACAAAATTAAACAGCATTTTTACAATTTCGATTCTCATGTCGTATCTTTTACCTGCCATCTCAAATATTGTGAAGGTAAACCTGAATTTAAGAGAGGTAAAGGCAAGCCGGGAATTTTTACAGCTTGTGGAGGATGAGCAGGAACAGAGTGGAGATATAAAGATAGATCATATTGATGATGTCGCGGTCGATATGGAAAAACTTCAGACGATGGACGGGATCTTACTGGCAAAAGATATTCATATCCAGGCAAAAAAAGGGAGATATCATTGGAATCGTGGGGGAGTCCGGTTGTGGAAAAACGACACTGATGAAAAGTATTTTAAAATTCTGGGATCAGAATACCGGAATTAAGATCAATGGAATCCCGCTGGAGAATATTGAAAACCATTCCCTTCGGAAACAAATGTCATTTTATTCGCAGAATGTGCCAATCATAACAGGTTCATTTTATGATAACTTAAACTTTGGGCGCAGGAAAATGGAACCGGAGGTATACCAGAACATTCGTTTTTTAGATAAATTTACAAAAGAACGTGATATCTTTACACCTTTTATTCTGGAAAATGGCAACAATCTGTCCGGCGGTGATAAACAAAGAATCGCACTGGCTAGAATGTATACCGAGGAGGCAGAGGTTCTGATTTTAGACGAACCGACAAGTTCACTGGATGAAACGACCGAAAAGGATATTTTTAGATGGGATCAGCCACTGCCCGGATAAGATTATCTTTCTGATCACACATCGAAAAGAGAATTTGAGGTACTGTAATAAAATTTACCAGATCCGTGACAAAAGAATGGTAAGCGTGAAAAACGTTGATGAGTTATCAAAATAAGTCAGAACAAAAAAACAGGGTGGCAGCACCCTGTTTTTTACCATCCACCGCCTAAAACCGACCACCTGCCGCAAATCAGTAGAAACCGTTCCAGACATTGCCTATAATGACATCAGAAAGGAGGAAGTGAGAAAATGCAAATAGAAATAAAACTCGACGAATCCTGCAAAGAACCCAAGATCATCATCCATACAGACAAGATGACCGAAGAAGTATCGCAGATCGTAAAGTTGCTGTCGGAGGAAAAACCGGAAGTCTTTGCGGCGATTCACGAGAATGGCGAAATCATTTTGTTAGAACAGACGGAAATAATACGGATCTATGCAGAAAATGACAGGGTCTATGCAAAGACAAAAAAAAAAGACGGCAGCTACCGGTTAAAGGCAAGACTGTATGAGTTAGAGGAGAGACTGAACAAAAAATGTTTATCCGCATCTCCAATTCGGAGATCATTAACCTGAAAGAAGTAAAAAAATTTGACTTAAGTTTTCCGGGACGATCTGTGTTTCGATGTCAGACAAAAACAGCAACGTATGTTTCAAGGCGTTACGTCAGAAAAATCAAACAGGTATTGGGATTATAGAAATGGTGGTGTGTGTAAAAATATATTTTTTCATACACAGGAATGGAGGTTATCATGAAAAAAGAATTTTATGCAGAGCGCTTATAGGTGCGCCGATCGGTCTGGCAATCAGTACTGCAATCACAATTTTTCTTCACTCATATACGGTGACGGAAATTATTATCCGGTTGTCCCGGCATTGGTGGAGCAAGTGTGGAAATGAAATTAATGCGGTCGTGGCGCAGATGATCGCATCTTTGCTGTATGGTGCGGTCTGGGCAGGCGCGTCCGTGATATGGGAGATGGATGACTGGAGCCTGCTGCGGCAGACAGTGACTCATCTGCTGGCAGGTTCGATTGCAACATTTCCGGTTGCATATCTGATGTATTGGATGAAACATAGCATTGCAGGGGTCGTTGTGTATTTTGCGATATTTATCGGAATCTATGTTGGAATCTGGATCACATTATACAGCAGGGCAAAAGAGAGTCACAAAGCTGAATGAAAAAGTAAGTTTACAAAACCGGTAAGAGATCTGTTTTTATTGCAAAACACCGCTCCATTTGCAGGTATTTTTCTAAAAAAAGAAATGATACATTGAAGAAAATGAGAAACTTTGCAGGAGGGGGACTGCTGTATGGAACACAGGTTCTTACAGCAGCAAGGCAGAAAATGGAGAAAAATATAAAATTTGAACAGAACACACCGCTGTGGGATAACAGTCTTTCGATAGAAGAACGTCTTGACTATCTGACAGGGGCAATGACGCTTGAAGAAAAAAATACACTGTCTGACAACCGGATGCCCTGACATTCCGAGGCTTGGAATCCGGGCAACTTATATGGGCGGTGAGGCTGCACACGGGATTGAGGCGAGACATGACCAGGCATTTAATAAAGGGGCCGGGCCGACCACAGCTTTCACTCAGCCGATCGGTATGAGTGCGAGTTTTGACAGGGAGCTGATCAGAGAATGTGGTCGCGCTGTCGGCGAGGAGGCCAGGGCTTTGTATACAAGAAATGGTGGAGGCGGGCTCTGCCGCTGGGCGCCAACGATTGATATGGAGCGCGATCCGAGATGGGGAAGGACGGAAGAGTCATACGGCGAAGATCCGTATCTGACCGGAGAGATGGCGGGCGCATATATCCGCGGTATGAGGGGCGAGGATCCTTTTTATATCCGTTGCGGGGCAACGCTGAAACATTTTTACGCAAACAATGTGGAGAAAGACCGCATTAAGATTTCATCTTCCGTAGACAGGAGAAATAAAAACGAATATTATTTAAAACCGTTCAAAAAAGGCGATCATGGAGGGCGGCGCGGAGGCAGTCATGACCTCCTACAATGAGATCAACGGGATTCCGGCGATCGTCAATGACGAGGTGCGCCATGTCCTAAAAGGCACCTATGGACTGCCCGGGCATGTTGTTTGTGACGGAGGCGATTTTTCACAGACGGTGAACGACCATCATTTTTATCAGACGCACGGGGAAACACTGGCAAATGGATTAAAGGCTGGTGTTGGACTGTTTCACGGATGATGGAGAGATTGTTTATGCTGCGGCAAGGGAGGCATTAGATAACGGCTGATCACGGAAAAGATATTGATGAATCG
>VOFB01004260.1_pt1 | contig 18886 bp, 27 predicted proteins | sample 5384141 | NCBI WGS metagenome assembly VOFB01 (sample SAMN12384721, study PRJNA508395) | human gut metagenome | isolation source: healthy gut A | host: Homo sapiens | reverse complement strand
TTTGAGATGGAGATGTATAATGCAGACGGTTCCCGCGGTGAGATGTGTGGAAATGGGATCCGGTGTGTGGCAAAATATGTCTATGATTACGGACTTACAGATAAGACACAGATCTCTGTAGAGACACTTGGCGGAATCAAATATCTGGATCTTACCGTAAAAGATGGAAAAGTGGTACTTGTCAAAGTAGACATGGGAAAACCGGAACTGAAATCAGATCTGATTCCTATCATATCAGAAAATGAAAAAAGTAATTGATGAGCCAATCGAAGTAGATGGACAGGTATACCATATGACAGGTGTATCTATGGAAATCCACATACAGTCATCTATGTGGATGATGTAAAGAATCTGGATCTGGAAAAGATCGGACCGAAATTCGAGAATCATGAGAGATTCCCAAAACGTATTAATACAGAATTTGTACATTGCATTGACCGGAATACAGTAGAGATGCGTGTATGGGAACGCGGTTCGGGTGAGACACTTGCATGTGGCACAGGAGCATGTGCCGTAGCCGTAGCCAGTATATTAAATAACTTGACAGATACGCGTGTTACGGTAAAATTATTAGGTGGAGACTTGCAAATCGAATGGGACCAGAAAGAAGAATCATGTATTTATGACAGGCCCTGCAAAAAGTTGTATTCGACGGCGTGATAGACATTACAGAGATAAAGGAGTAAGAAGATGTTTAAAGTAAACCAGGATTATTTGAAGTTACCAGGAAGCTATCTGTTCTCAACAGTAGCAAGAAAACAGCGTGAATATCAGGCAGCATCCGGAAGCCGAGATTATTAAGTTAAGTATCGGTGATGTAACACAGCCTCTGGCACCGGCAATCGTTGAAGCTCTTCATGGAGCAGTTGACGAGATGGCACATGCAGAGACATTCCACGGATATGCACCGGATCTTGGATATGAGTTCTTAAAAGTGCAATGGCTAAGAACGATTATCAGGCAAAAGGATGCGACATCAATGCAGATGAGATCTTCATTTCCGACGGAGCAAAAGAAGATTGCGGTAATATCCAGGAAATCTTCTCAAAGGACAGCAAGATCGCTGTATGTGATCCAGTATATCCGGTTTATGTAGATACAAATGTTATGGCAGGACGTACAGGTACATATGATGCTGCTACAGGAACATGGAGTAATGTCATCTATATGCCTTGTACAAAAGAGACGAACTTCGCACCGGAGATTCCGAAAGAGACACCGGATATCATTTATCTGTGCTTCCCAAATAACCCGACAGGTTCTACGATTACAAAAGAACTGCTGCAGAAATGGGTAGATTATGCAAATGAAGTTGGTGCAGTCATCATTTATGATGCAGCATATGAGGCATATATATCAGAAAAAGAAGTGCCGCATTCTATCTATGAATGTGACGGAGCAAGAACTTGTGCAATCGAGCTCAGAAGTTTCTCTAAAAATGCAGGATTTACAGGCGTGCGTCTGAGTGCCACTGTCATTCCAAAAGATGTAAAATCCGGAGATGTGATGTTACATTCTCTGTGGGCAAGACGTCACGGTACAAAAGTTTAACGGAACATCTTACATTATCCAGAAAGCAGGAGAGGCTGTATATTCTGACGCAGGAAAAGAGCAATTAAGCGCTCAGGTTGCTTATTACATGAACAATGCAAAAGTCATCAAAGAAGGCTTAAAAGATGCCGGATACAACGTATCAGGCGGTGTCAATGCACCATATATCTGGCTTGAGACACCTAAGGGAATGACCTCATGGGTTTCTTCGACTACCTGCTTGATAAGGCGAATGTAGTAGGTACACCAGGTTCAGGATTTGGACCAAGCGGTGAAGGTTACTTCCGTCTGACTGCATTCGGAACATATGAGAATACGGTTGCAGCGATTGAAAGAATTAAGAAGATGTAATAATCCGGAAAGCATTTACGGTGTAAAATCTTGAAAGTTATAGCATAAGAAAAATATGAAATAAAAACGGCCGGTATTCGTATGCTGAAAAAATAAAAAGCATGCGAATACTGACCGCTTTTTTTTATTGCGATGTCCGGCACATGCGGTTACAATTCATACAGAAAGATTTGAAATCAGTCTTTCGGATATACTCGTAATTGAAGTTCTGTAATATGTTCGCTGATATCTGCCGATTGATGGTTGTCTACCCAGATCAGCTCCAGAAGAGGTCCATCCGGAACCAGACCGTGACGGGCTGCATAGGTTAAAAGTTCTGGAATATAAGTAACATTCTGACGGTAATCCCCTGCGTAGGTGAATGTAAGATATGTGCCGCCACTGAGACAATACTCTCCGTAATTATCGATGATAAATACACCGGAATAATTTTCATACTGCCCGTTATTGATTTCCTTAAGCGGAAGGAATGAGCCAATGTTATGGTTGCTGATAATATAAAAAAGATTCTCCGTATTTTTATTCAACAACTGTTTTACCAGAAGATCCATCTCCTCATCTGTATGGTAAGGTGTATTCAATATATGGCAATAGCGGTCAGGGAACGTCTGCAGCCGGATTTTAAGTAATGTCTGGTCTTCGGCACTGGATAATGTCTGCAGACGTTCTTCAACGTTTTTCTGCAGGCGATTTAATTCCTGAATCTGCTGATGAATGGCATCGAGCTCTTCCGTGAGTAGTTTACGTGTATTTTCTACGCTTCGGTTGTCCATATATTCCCGGATCTTTTCCATAGGGAATCCCAGACGACGCAGATCGCGGATGATGTTCAGTCGCCACAGGTCATCAAGAGTATATAGCCGATAATTATTTTTCCCGCGTTTTTGGTGCCAGAAGGCCCAGTTTCATAATAGCGGAGAGAATCTGGTCCGATATTGTATAGTTTGGATATTTCATTAATTTTGTAAAACTGCTTCATATGTTTTGTGCGATGGAACTATGAAAGAGAGGCGCCCGATTTTTCGGCTTCTTCAATATAATTACTGTTTGGAAGAGATAGTGCGTGGACTTCCGTTTAAAATTAAAATATTCATAAGAAAACCTCCTGTGTATATGAAAATATGATACTTGACCTTAGTATTATACCAAGGTTTAAACTATAAATGAAAGAAAAGAACAAAAAAGAAATGAGGTTTTATGAATGAGACTTGAGGGAAAGTCTTTAAAAAGTGATTTTTTACGTTTTATTATCCCATCGATCATTGCCCAGTGGGTATTCTCGCTTTATACCATGGTAGACGGAATATTTGTGGCAAGAGGAGTGTCAGAAGTGGCATTAACTGCCGTCAATATCTCAATGCCATTTACAACGGGGCTGTTTTCCATCTCTATCCTGTTTGCGGTGGGAAATTCGACAATCGTGGCGATTCTTCTGGGACAGGGAGAAAAAGAACGTGCAAATGAAGTGTTTACCCAGAATGTTGTGCTGCTTTGCACATTATCGGTTCTGATCACAATTCTTGTAATAGTGTTTCTAGAGCCGTTTGCCAGATTTCTGGGAGCAACTGATAATATTCTTTCTTATGCGAAAACATATATTGGAACAATTGCACCATTTTCCATGGTATATATTCTCTCTTATTCATTTGAGACGTTGATCAAGACGGATGGCTATCCAAAGCTTGCGACAATCTATGTAACGTCCGGGAGCGTACTGAACTGTATCCTGGATTATATTTTGGTCATGGTGTTACATAAAGGTGTCTGGGGGGCAGCGTTTGCTACGGGAATCTCGCAGGCAGCAGTGATCCTCTTGTATCTGTGGCATTTCCTCGGACCGAAAGGAACGATAAGATTTTCGAAGTTCCATTTGATGCCGTCAGAAATCTGGCGTCAGATTCGCAATGGTATGTCGTCCGGCGTGACGGAATTCTCAAGTGGAATCATTATCTTCTTCTTTAATCAGGCAATCCTGAAGTACATCGGAGAATACGCACTGGTAAGTTATACGATCATCTCGTATGTGAATACGATCGTTGTCATGTCCATGGCAGGCATTGCACAGGGATCACAGCCATTGATCAGCTACTATTATGGGAAAAATGAACCGGGTAAATATAAAAAGCTTTTGAAATATGGAATCACGGCGGCTCTTGTGGGTTCCGTAGGAGCAGTTGTCGTATGTTATATGGGAGCAGGCGGCATTGTAAGACTGTTTTTGAAAGAAAGTGAAGCATCGTTGATTAAGTATTCCGTAAGGGTGTTCCGTATCTTTATCCTGTCTTTCCTGATTGCGGGATTCAATGTGGTCCTTGGCGGATATTTTACTTCTGTAGAAAGGGCCGGATTTGCAACGATGATCTCGCTTACAAGGAGTCTGGTTGCACTGGTGATCAGTCTGGTGTTCCTTACGGCAGTATTTGGAGGAGAAGCGATCTGGTGGGCACCGGTGATTGCGGAGAGCTGCTGTGTGGTGCTGGCACTGGGGCTTTATCGGTGGTACAGTAAAAGAGAAAAATGATAAAATATTTCAATTGGAAATATTTACATATATAGCATAGAGGAATATAGATGAAATCTAGCAGATGATGTTACTGCAATCACAATTATTATGCTGGGGCGGTGTGCAGGTAGAAGGAATTGCTGTGAATAAAGGCCTGGTTGTCGAAGAACCGGGAAGACGCTTTGAAAAGGGATACAAAGAACATCTCTGGGAAAGTTATAACAAATACAGCCATGAAGATACAGAGATTCTGATTGAAGTACAGCCAAAGTATGTGGAAGTCTGGGATACCAGTGATGACGGATATGCGTTCCAGTTATTCATAGACTTTGAAAATAAAACGGTAGAACCAAAAATTTATGACAAAAAATAACTTTTTTAAAAATCCTATTGACTTTTCTCTGTATCCGAGTATAATTAATATTCGTTGGACAACTTAAGAACAGCAGAGAAAAGTCACATTGATGCGGATTGGTGTAATGGCAGCACAGCAGACTCTGACTCTGTTAGTAGAGGTTCGAGTCCTCTATCCGTAGTTACAATGCCGGATACTTCATTAAGAAGTATCCGGTTTTTCATATTGTCGGAAATGTATGAAAAAAATCAAAAATACCTATTGACTTTTTTCTAAAAATCAGTATAATAATATTTGTTCGCTGAACAATGCAGAACATAACACTGATGCGGATTGGTGTAATGGCAGCACAGCAGACTCTGACTCTGTTAGTAGAGGTTCGAGTCCTCTATCCGTAGTTCCTTGGCAGGGGCGCCGGATGCTTTTGAAAGTGTCCGGTTACTTTTTAAAATTGCATATATCGGAGTGTGGCTCAGCTTGGTAGAGCGCTACGTTCGGGACGTAGAGGTCGCGTGTTCGAATCACGTCACTCCGATTGAATGATACAGTATCTGATATAGGTACTGTATTTTTTATGTCAAAGAGTGTAATTCTTGGTATTTGTAAAAACGTCAGCGATATATGGTTTATAGATGCTTTAATTGCTATAGTTTTTAAGACCACAGGAAGTAAAACAGGCAAAAGCAGCTTACAGGAAGGAAAGATCACAAAAGAAGAATAGTGATGCATGTCGTTGATAAGGCAGTCACAGAAGTAGTTGCAAAGCAGAAAGAATTGGGATTCCACATGATTACGGACGGAGAGTTCAGAAGAACTTACTGGCATCTAGACTTTATGTGGGGATTCGAGGGCGTTGGTCATGAGCAGACAGGAGCCGGCGTACAGTTCGATGCAGAGATGGCAGCAGTAGAGGATACTTACCTGACAGGAAAAGTAAAAGCAAAAGCACATCCGTTTGTTGAAGTACTCAAATTCTTGAAGCAGTTCGAGGATGAGAACACCGTTGCCAAGTATACGATTCCTGCACCAGCACAGATGTTCCAGCAAATGATCGTTCCAACAAACATTGAGACGACAAGAAAATATTATGCAACAAACGAAGAATTGATTCAGGACATCGGGGTAGCATATCAGGAAGTCATCAGACAGTTTTATGATGCTGGATGCCGAAATCTGCAGTTAGATGACTGTACCTGGGGAGCAATCGTAGGAGATGCCGCAAAGCAGAGATATGAGAGACTGGGGCTGGATCTGGACGAGGTGAAAAAAGAACTTACTGAAAGTGAATAACCTTGCCGTAGAAGGAAAGCCGGAAGATATGGTGATTACTTCACATATCTGCAGAGGTAACTATCACTCTACATTCTTCACAAGCGGCCCGTATGATACAGTAGCAGACTATGTATTTGCAAAGGAAAATGTAGACGCTTTATTCCTGGAGTATGATGATGCAAGATCGGGCGGATTTGCGCCGCTGGCAAAGGTTTCAGAAGATAAGAAAGTCGTTCTGGGACTGATCACAACTAAGTCACCGGAACTGGAAGACAAAGAAACAGTGATCAAACGAATCTATGAAGCAGCAAAATATATTCCACTTGAGAGATTGTGTTTAAGCCCGCAGTGCGGATTTGCATCCTGCGAGATCGGTAATAAACTGACAGAAGAAGAGCAGTGGGCAAAATTAAAACTGGTGAAAGAAATCGCAGAAGAGGTATGGAAGGACGCATAAGACCATACATACCGAAGTATCAAACAGCAGATTTACAATACGCTGCTCGAAGAAAAAGGAATCCCAAAGATCACATTGATCCAGGATTCCTCTTTTTCTGTTCTCGTTATTCATTTAATCTACATGATACACATAATTCTTCTTTACGAGGCTTCGCTTTCGGCACATCTCCGGCCGGATATCCGAGCACGCAGTGTCCGATGCCTTCATAATCACCTTCCACGCCCCATTTTTTCAAAAGAGCCTTACCTTCTTCCGATGCAAAGACTTCTTTCGCCCGGTGGATCCAGCAGCTTCCGATTCCAAGAGAAGCGGCAGCATTCATCAGATTGCCCATGACAAGGCTTCCGTCATAGATATGTGTCGGTCTGTTCTTATCAGCTAATACAACCAGGACAACCGGTGCTCCGTAGAACGGATCTGTATCAGTTCCCATGACATCCGCATTCATTTTGGAAAGCTGATCGCGGGTGGCTTTGTCTGTAACGGCAACAATAACCGGTGACTGCATTCCCATGCCGGTTGCGGCATAAGTGCCTGCTTCAAGAATCAAATCCAGATCTTCTTTCGGGATCATGTCCGGTTTGTAACCGCGTACACTGCGGCGTTCGATCATGTTTTTAATACTTTCGTTCATAAATCAAGACTCCTTTAGAATACAGTGAAAAATAAAATCTCATAATATAAAAAGAAAATAAAAAAATGGATGATTTACACTTTTTATACTTCTTTGTTCTCGTATACATGTCTCTTGATCGCTTCGAAACTTTCTTTACTGATCACATGCTCCATCTTACATGCATCGGCAGCAGCGACATCCTCCGGTACACCAAGGTGTGTCAGCCAGGATGATAAAAGTGTGTGGCGTTCGTAAATCATATTTGCAATCTCCAGGCCGGATGGTGTCAAATGAATAAATCCCTGCTCATCTACTTTAATATGTTCCTTCTCGCGAAGATTCTTCATGGCAACACTGACGCTGGATTTCTTGAATCCAAGCTCATTGGCAATATCTACGGAACGCACTACAGGCAGTTTCTGGCTTAAAATCAGAATCGTTTCAAGGTAGTTCTCAGCAGATTCATTTAATACATTGCTCATAATAAGTCATTCCTTCCTTCATACGTTAACATTGAATTTAGTATAGCATAGTTCCAAATTACTGGCAAATAAAAGAAAAATCTTAATGAGAAAAAATAATCAATAAAATGAAAAAAAGTGGTTGACAGCTAACGAACGTTAGCATATACTAACTATTGCAGGAGATAATGAAAACATTTATCATTATCAAAATCATTATCAAAACAGGCAGAGAAAATGCAAAAAATCATACATAAAAGAAAACGAGGTGTTATTATGCCGCTTACAATGGCCGGTATCGGTGAAACAAACACAATCTCACGTATTGGTGGAAACGAAGAGACAAGACGTTTTCTGGAAAATCTCGGATTTGTTGCAGGAGCAGGAAGTTGTTGTACTGTCGAAATCGGAGGCAATGTGATCGTAAATGTCAAAGACTCCAGAGTGGCAGTAAATGAGGATATGGCGCGGCACATCATGGTTTAGTACCGGGGTGTCTGCTGTATTATAGATACTAACAATCTAAGGAAAGGAGACATAGCAATGACTTTAGGTGATGCAGCAGTTGGAAGTACCGTTGTTGTAACAAAGATTGAAGGAGACAGCGCGTACAAACGTCGTATCATGGATATGGGCATCACAAAAGGAAGCGAACTGTATATCAGAAAAGTTGCTCCGCTTGGAGATCCTGTAGAGATCACTGTTAGAGGCTATGAGCTATCTGTAAGAAAGAACGATGCTCAGTGCGTACAGGTAAAATAAGACTTACCGAAGGAACTGACAGATACATATTGTCGCATTAAATTTATTCAAGGAGGTAAATAGGAATGGGAATCAAGATCGCACTTGCGGGAAACCCAAACTGCGGTAAAACAACAATGTTTAACGCCTTAACGGGTGCCAACCAGTATGTTGGTAACTGGCCAGGTGTTACAGTAGAGAAAAAAAGAAGGTAAATTAAAAAGGAAAGAAAGAAAGGGAGAAGAGATCACGTAACAGACCTTCCTGGATCTATTCCCTTTCACCATACACACTGGAAGAAGTAGTCAGCCGTGACTATGTCCTCAAAGAGAATCCAGATGTGATCGTAGACCTTGTCGATGCAACCAATATCGAGCGTAACCTGTATCTTACCACACAGCTTATCGAGACAGGTGTTCCGGTAGTTATTGCACTGAACATGGCTGATCTTCTGGAGAAAAGAGGAATCAAGATTGATGTGAAATAGTCTTTCCATGCTTCTTAGGATGCCCGATTGTTGAAACTTCTGCTCTGAAGCAGACAGGTCTTACAGATCTGATTGATGAAGCGGTTAAAGTTGCAAAGCAGAAAGAAGTTGATACTTCCGGGAGAGATCTTCTCCAAAGATCTGGAAGCAGCAGTAGACAGACGTGAAGGGAGTTCTTCCGATATCAATCTCAGAAGACAAGAAGAGATGGTATGCGGTTAAGTTCCTCGAAAATGACAGCAAGGTCGTAGAGAGTGAAACTTTCAGCAGCAGCAAAGGCAGCAGTTGATAAAGACAGAAAAGAACTTGAGACAAAGCACGACGATGATATGGAAAGTATTGTAACTGATGAGCGTTACAAATTCATCCAGAAGATCGTTGAGACAACAGTTAAAAAAAGGAAAAGACAAATTAACAACATCTGATAAGATTGACCGGATCGTTACCAACCGTATCCTCGGTATCCCGATCTTTGTTGCAGTTATGTGGCTTGTATATTATGTGTCCGTAACAACAGTTGGAACATTCGTAACAGACTGGACAAATGATGTATTTGTAGGAGCTATTCAGGATATCGCTTCAAAAGGACTTGAAGCAATCCGTGCAAGCAGCGTGATCGAAGGATTGGTAGTGGATGGTATCATCGGCGGTGTTGGCGCCGTTCTTGGTTTCGTTCCGCAGATGGCTATCCTGTTCCTCTTCCTTTCCATTCTGGAAGATTGTGGTTACATGGTACGTATCGCATTCGTTATGGACCGTGTATTCAGACACTTCGGACTGTCTGGTAAAAGTTTCATTCCACTTCTGATCTCATCAGGTTGTGGTATCCCTGGAATTATGGCTTCTAAGACCATTGAGCAGGACAACGACAGACGTCTGACAATCATGACAGCAACATTCATTCCATGTGGAGCGAAACTTCCAGTTATCGCTATGATGGGTGGTGTTATGACAAGTTATGCAACAGGAAGTTATAAAGCAGGTGGATTAATGGCACCATGTATGTACTTCGTTGGTATCGTAGCCGTATTAGTTGCAGCAATCATCTTAAAGAAGACAAAACCATTCTCTGGAAAGCCAGCTCCATTCGTAATGGAACTTCCACAGTATCATATCCCATCTGCTAAGACAGTATTACTTCATGTATGGGAAAGATTAAAAGGATTCATCATCAAAGCCGGAACAATCCTGTTCCTTGCTTGTAGTAATGTGGTTCCTTGGCGGATTCGGATTCAGCGAACGGCGGATTCGGACTGTGTGACGACAGTGCAGACAGCTTACTTGCAGCAATCGGCGGATTTATTGCACCAATCTTTGCACCACTTGGATTTGGAGAGGGCAGCCGGTAGCAGCTTCTCTTTCCGGATTCACAGCAAAAGAAGCGATCGTTTCAACAATGGGTGTACTTGCTAATGTAGCAGGAGATAAATCAGAAGATACAGTAACAGTAGCTCAGGCAATCCAGTCATGGTTCCCAAGTGCTGTAGCAGCATTTTCATTCCTGTTATTCAACCTGTTAGATTCCCCTTGTCTTGCAGCTATCGCAACTATGGCACAGCAGATGCAGTCTAAGAAATGGTTCTGGTTTGCAATTCTGTTCCAGAATGTATTCGCTTATCTCGTGACACTTTGTGTATACCAGATCGGTACATTAGTAACCGGCGGCGGATTTGGAGTTGGTACAGCAGTGGCATTTGTGGTAGTAGCAGTCATGTTGTTCCTGTTATTCAGACCTGATCCGTATAAAGATCAGAAAGTTTATTCCAAACGTTCTGTAAATGCATAAGTAGAGGGACCGGACGTACAGGAGTTACGTCCGGTTTTCCCTTTGATGAAGTGAAAAATGATCGAAAATATGTATAGGTAAAAAAGGAGCTGGTAAGGATGGGCAATTCGACAGGCTCTATGTTCTACCTGTTCGTGATCGTGATCGTCCTTTACATTGTCGGTGCTTCTATCTATCAGGTATTTCTCTGGTTCAGAAAATGGCAGGAGAAAAAAGAGATGAAAAGTTCAGCATGGATAATGAGGAGAACAAAGAATAGAGGGATATAAAATGGCAGATATTATAGTTGTATTAATTGTGATCGTTCTTCTTGGATTTGCACTGAGAGGAGCAATCAGGCATTTTAAAGGTGACAGTCCCTGCTGTGGCGGCGGAACCGGCATCATTAAAACTGACGATAAAGAACTGAAGAATCCGGTGATCGGAAAGAAGATAGTTCACATCGAAGGTATGAGCTGTGATCACTGCGTACAGTCAGTGAAGAAAGCACTGAACGAGATAGAAGGTGCTTCAGCAAGAGTAGATTTACAGAAAAAAGAAGCAGTTGTGTCTTATGACCGTGAGATTGCCAATGATGTTCTGAAAAAACAATAGAAAAGGCAGGATTCCAGGTCGTTTCTATTACGGAATAATATAAGATGCAGATCAGTATACGTCATGAAATGATACGATAGGAGGTCATGCAGGTGGATAAGGCAAACGACGCGATCGTACAGAAACTAAAAGCCAGTGGATGCAGGATCACCAAGCAGAGACTGATGCTTCTGGATATTATACTGGAAGAAAACTGTTCCTGCTGCAAGGAAATCTATTACCGCGCATCCAGGATTGATCCAAGTATCGGTACGGCAACGGTATACCGGATGATCAACAAACTGGAAGAGATCGGCGCGATCAATCGCAGAAATATGTATAAAGTTGCATGTGATCCGAATTGTGAACTGCAGAATGCATGTACGATCGAGCTGGATGACGATACGATAAAACACCTGTCTGCAAAGAACTGGAATGCAGTGATCCAGGCAGGACTGAAAGCATGTGGGTATGTGGAGAATCAGAAGATCCGGAGTATCACAATGCAATCGTAGCAAAACCTGTTGAAAATTTTTATCAATAGCAAAAATATTTGAAAAGAACATTCTTTGGTGCTATAATGGGCAGAAACAAAAATGACTGCCAGACATAAACGCAAAGGATGTTCTTTTTTGTTGCGGTGTTCCAAAGAACCTTTGAAGACAGGATCTGTGAGGATACACATCTGAAAAATGTTACGTAATAATTTATAAAATACAATGGAGGGAATAAATATGTTGAATTTAAAAGACATTAATTGGAAAAAACCGGGACTTTTTGCAGCAGGAGTAGCTTTCGGTACAGCTGGAATTAAGATTCTTACAAGCAAGGATGCCAAGAAGCTTTACACTAACTGTACAGCAGCAGTTTTAAGAGCTAAATCATGCATAATGAAGACAGCTACAACTGTTCAGGAGAACGCAGGTGATATCTTAGCTGAAGCAAAACAGATCAATGAAGACAGAGCAGTTTGATGGCGTGGTAACGGAAGGGGATGCGATGGTAAATCAGGCATCCTTAACCGGCGAATCCCTTCCGGTGCATAAGAGTGTAGAAAGTTATGTCTATGCCGGAACCGTATTGGAAGAAGGAGAACTGACCATTCGTGTCAAAGAAGTAAATGGCTCCAGCAAATTTGAAAAAATTGTCACGATGATTGAAGAGTCAGAGAAGTTAAAATCTTCCCTGGAAAGTAAAGCCGAGCATCTGGCAGACCGCCTGGTTCCGTATACATTACTAGGAACAGGCATTACCTGGCTCTTTACCAGAAATGCCACAAAAGCATTAGCAGTTCTTATGGTGGACTTTTCCTGTGCATTAAAACTTGCAATGCCGGTATCTGTATTGTCTGCAATCCGTGAAGCAAGTGTGCACAATATTACCGTAAAAGGTGGCAAATTCTTAGAGGCAATGGCAGAAGCAGATACCATCGTCTTTGACAAAACAGGTACTCTGACCAAAGCACAGCCTACCGTAGTAGATGTGGTTTCTTTTACGGATAAGCCCACGGAAGAGCTTTTACGTATTGCTGCCTGCTTAGAGGAACATTTCCCTCATTCCATGGCAAAGGCAGTTGTAGATGCAGCCCAGGAAAAGAATCTTGTGCATGAAGAACTACATTCTAAGGTGGAATATATTGTAGCCCACGGAATTTCTTCCACCATAGAAGGAAAGAGTGTGGTAATCGGAAGCTATCACTTTGTATTTGAAGATGAAAAATGTGTGGTTCCGGAAGGCTATGAAGAACAGTTTAACAGCCTTCCATCAGAATATTCACATCTTTATATGGCAATTGAGAACCGACTTGCAGCCGTTATCTGCATTGAAGATCCGCTTCGTGATGAAGCAGCAGCCGTTGTAAATTCCTTAAAGACAGCCGGAATTAAGAAAGTTGTTATGATGACAGGGGATAGTGAACGTACAGCATCCGCCATTGCAGCAAGAGTGGGCGTAGACGAGTATTACTCCGAGGTACTTCCGGAAGATAAGGCAAGTTTTGTAGAGAAAGCCAAAGCAGAAGGACACAAGGTCATTATGATTGGTGATGGTATCAACGATTCACCGGCATTATCTGCGGCAGATATTGGAATAGCCATCAGTGATGGAGCAGAGATTGCAAGAGAAATTGCAGATGTAACTATCGGTGCAGATAATCTTTATGAGATAGTAACCTTAAAGGTGCTGAGTAATGCATTGATGAAACGGATTCATAAGAATTACCGGACAATTGTTGGGTTCAATATTCTTATTGATAGCAGGGACAGTTTTGAACTTTGCACTGGAGTATCATAATCCGGCAACGATAGGGCATCTTAATACCGGACAGAAATTGATGGTTTCCGCATTTCAGGCTGTGACAACAAGAACGGCTGGGTTTAGTACATTTCAGCAATCTGGGATGTACGAAGAAACTGGTTTTTAAATATTATTTTGATGTTTATAGGCGGTTCTCCGGGAGGAACTGCAGGTGGTCTGAAGACGACGACATTTGCACTTTTATTTCTCGCATTTCATACAATGCTTCGGGGAGGGCATGATATTGAATGTTTCCGGAGAAAAGTGGATGAAAAAAACTTCCATGTAGCATTTGTTACAATTATGTTGGCATTAGCTATATACATAACAGGAACAACATTTGTTGCTGTCATTGAACCAGATACAATTTCATTTCAGAGAATCATGTATGAGACCGCATCTGCAATGGCGACAGTTGGACTCTCGCAGGATCTGACAACACACTTGCGGACGGGAAGCAAGATTGTGCTGATGATAATGATGTATATAGGACGTGTCGGGCCTATGACCATTGCATTATTATTTGCAGGAAAGGTGAACTTAAAAGAAAAGATGCGGACACTTCCAACGGAAAAGATTATGATTGGGTAACAAGGAGGAAAAGATTATGAAGAAACAATTTGCAGTATTTGGTCTGGGAAGTTTTGGAGAAAGCGTTGCATTAGAATTACAAAAACTTGGATGTGAGGTAGTTGCTGTAGATAAAGATATGGAGCGGGTAAATGGAATTGCTGATTCTGTATCATATGCGATGCAGGCAGATATTGGAGATCCAGAATTTATCAGATCTCTTGGAACAAGAAATCTGGACGCTGTTGTGATTGCTGAAGCAGAAAGTCTGGAAGCAAGTATTATGGCAGCACTTGAGTGTAAGGAAATTGGAGTACCGAACGTAATCGCAAAAGCAAAAAATAACCGTCATGCAACTGTATTAAAGAAAATCGGTGGATACCATCATTTTTCCGGAGAAAGAAATGGGAGTCCGTCTGGCAAAGAATCTTATGTCAGCCAGTTTTACAGATTGGATTGCACTATCTCCGGCCTATAGTATAGTGGAAACTCCAATGCCGGCTAAATGGAGTGGAAAAACTTTGAAAGAACTGGATGTGCGCCGGAACTATGAAGTGAATGTCGTAGGAATTAAAAGTGGGGCGCATGTAGAAGTCAACCCGGATCCTTTAGAAGTATTACGAAAAGATATGGTTTTGATTTTGGTTGGATCTAATACAGCGTTAGAAGCATTATAAGGAAGAGTTGTATTTGGAATATTATACATATGAGACGGTTTTGCTAAAAATATTTACAATCTAAGAAGTTTAATGAGGATTTATGTCATTAAGCTTCTTTTTTATACATAATTCTTGACAGCAAGGGAAGAATGATATAGTATTCAAATATAGATTATTAGATATAACTAACGGTTGTTAGGAGGTACTAAGATGACAGACAGATATCTGATTGAAAAAATGTCTGGTGGAACATTGTTCGGCAACACTGGCATCTATGAAATCAGCAAATTTATTTAATATGACATTTGCAGATGATACAGACGTGGAAGATCAGATTGAGTTCTGGAATCAGTGCATGAAAGAAAAAAGGAATCCGTCTCTATATATTACAGAGACAGGAAAAAACGTGTACTGGTCTATGTCTATCGGAAGAAACAGCTCGAGGTCAGTCTGAACCGGCCGGGAGTAGCAAAGTTCCTGAAGAAATACGGCTATGAAAGCACAGAGATCAAATATGCATTGAGCCGGTTAAAGTCAAGAATAGGGGGAAAATAATGAATTTCCACATGAAATCGGAATTTTTCTGGATTATCCGCTTGGTGACGTGATCGGATTCATTGTGAATCAGGGACGCAATTTCAAATGCGCAGGATGCTGGAAGGTATATTGTGATGAGTGTGCATGCCGGAAAACATTTGCAAAATATAAAAAATGCAGAGATGTCTATGTACGTCTCTGGCAGCAGGGAAGAAGTGTTTTGCAGCTTACGGTAGCTGCCTGACATATAAATTTATCAATGAAAGAGGTAGAAACAATGAGTAAAATTGCAGTAGTATATTGGAGCGGAACAGGTAACACAGAGGCAATGGCCAACGAAGTAGCAGAAGGAGCAAAGGCGGCAGGAGCAGAAGTTGATGTATTAACGGCTTCAGAATTTGGCGCAGACAAGATGGACGCTTACGATGCAGTGGCATTCGGCTGCCCGGCTATGGGAGCAGAAGAACTGGAAGACAGCGAATTCGAGCCAATGTTCTCTGACTGTGAAGGAAAACTTGAGGCAAGAAGATCGCACTCTTCGGATCTTACGGATGGGGGAGACGGAGAATGGATGAGAACATGGGAAGAGACATGCAAGGCTGATGGAGCTGTTCTTGCATGTGATAGTGTACTTGCAAAATGAAGCACCGGATGATGATGCGGTTGCGGCATGCCAGGCACTTGGAAAAGGCTCTTTGCTAATCTGTTATAATTGAAAAATCCGACATACATATATAGCCTTTGGGCGGTGATCAGAAGAGATTCTGGGCACCGCCTTTTTGCGTTATATATTTTGGAAGAAGCTGATAGTGGAAAATCCTGTATATGAATTAAAATATACAATCAGATGGAAGAAAAATCCGACAGTATGAGGCACAGAATAAGACTGGTAACAAAAGTATTAGATACGGTGCTGACTACCAAGAGCCTGTATTGCAATAAGCATGGAATTACATTTACCTGTGTGGCGGATGGGACATTCTTTGCTGGATTTTATGGATGTTATGGATATCTGCAGTATATTTGGAAATGCACTGGATAATGCTATCGAGTGTGAGATGAAGATTCCGGAGAAAGAAAAGAGACTGATCCATGTGACGGTATCCAGACAGAAAGCATTTCTGATCCTGAGATTTGAAAATTACTGTGAGGAAGAAGTGCAGTACCAGGGAGGGACTCTTACAACGACGAAAAAAGATAAGAAGTATCATGGATATGGAATGAAAAGTATCCGGTATACCGTAAATAAATATGGTGGTGCAGTTAGCATAGATACCAAAGAAAAACTGGTTTGATCTGAAGATCCTGATTCCGATCAAAGAAGGATAACGTACAGTTTATGCAGAAAAATGACAGGTTATGTAAAAGTACCGGATAGCAAAAACACATATGTTAGGATAGATCTACAAGGTCCAGAAAGGATGAAAAAATCTTAGAAGAATGGAGAATGTAGAATGAATAAATTAAAAAGCATATATGAAGCAGTTTTTGCGGATAAATATCCAAGTGCTTCAAAATGGATCAGAGAAGGCGGATTATTCGTAATCATAAGTAATCTGATCGCATTCTGTATCGTTACCTGTGTCGTGAATTCAATCAACTGTATCTGGGTTGCGGTTGCAGGAATGTTTGTATCGGGATGGCTTTATAATATCGTTACCACGGTATTAAACGGAGGAGTATCCATGGTGGTGTTCTTCTTTGTAAATAAGATCATCTTCCCGGAAGGAGAACCGGAAAAATAAGATAGACCATAGTATCGTAAATATATACATGTCACTTACCGGCAGTCAGGCTAAGATAGTCTGGCTGCCTTTTTGTGAAAAATTCTCGGTTGTAACATAAAAAATTCTTGATTTAGATACAACGTTATGATATGCTAACGATAGTTAGAAGAATCTAACTATCGTGTGAATAAATCATGGCAGACTTCTTCTGTCTCATCCCTGAGCAAGAGAGGCAGAAGTGTCTTCATGGGAAAGGATCTTGACATGGAGAATTTTTAGCAATTGAGAAGGTCATTGGAAGAGAGATTATTGATTCAAGAGGAAATCCGACCGTAGAGGCAGAGGTTTATCTGGCAGATGGAACTGTCGGAAGAGGAGCAGCACCAAGCGGAGCGTCCACAGGAGAATTCGAAGCACTGGAACTTCGTGACGGAGACAAATCACGTTTCGGCGGAAAAGGTGTAACCAAAGCCGTAGAGAATATTAATACAGTGATTAACGATGCACTGAAAGGCGTAGATGCATCAGACATTTATGCAGTAGACGCAGCTATGATCGAAGCAGACGGAACAAAAGACAAATCCAATCTTGGCGCAAACGCAATCCTGGCAGTATCTATCGCAAGTGCAAGAGCAGCAGCAAACGCACTGGAGATCCCGCTTTACCGTTTCCTCGGAGGCGTAAATGGTAACAGACTTCCGGTACCTATGATGAATATATTAAACGGAGGCGCACATGCGGCCAACACAGTTGACGTACAGGAATTCATGATCATGCCAGTAGGAGCTCCATCATTCAAAGAATGTTTAAGATGGTGTGCTGAAGTATTCCATGCATTAGCAGCATTATTAAAATCAAGAGGACTTGCTACATCAGTAGGTGATGAAGGTGGATTTGCGCCAGCATTAAAATCAGATGAAGAAGCCATCGAAACAATCTTAGAAGCAGTGAAAAAAGCAGGATACGAACCAGGAAAAGACTTCAAGATCGCTATGGACGCTGCATCTTCAGAATGGAAGAGTGAAAAGGGTAAAGGATATTATAAACTGCCAAAAGCAGGTACAGAATATACAGCAGAAGAACTTATCGAGCACTGGGCTGCATTATGTGAGAAATATCCGATCATCTCTATCGAAGATGCATTAGACGAAGAAGACTGGGAAGGATGGCAGAAACTGACAGCTGAACTTGGAGACAAAGTACAGCTTGTCGGTGACGATCTGTTCGTAACGAATACGGAAAGACTTTCCAAAGGTATCGAAATGGGAGCAGGAAACTCTATCCTGATTAAATTAAACCAGATTGGATCTATCTCTGAAACATTAGAAGCGATCAAGATGGCACACAAAGCAGGATACACAGCTGTAACATCTCATCGTTCTGGAGAAACAGCAGATACAACGATCGCAGACTTAGCCGTCGCATTAAATACATGCCAGATCAAGACAGGAGCAAAATGTTACGAAATAAGAAAAGCACGCAGCGAAATGTTGCGTGCTTTTTGAGTGCGTGATATTATTATAGCATGTAAGATAAGAAATCAGAGATTAACACATTAAATCAGTAGTTATAAGGAGAGTCTATATGGCAGTAACAATACAACAGATTGCCGAAAAAGCAGGCGTATCAAGGGGAAACGGTAGACCGGGCACTTAATAACCGCGGCCGGATCAACCCGGAAGTGGCAGAAATGGTGAAAAGAACCGCCAAGAGATGGGATATGTGCACAAAGCAAGAAAAGAGACAGAAAAGTCTTTGGAGGAAAGAAAAAGATCGGGATCGTAACACGCAGCTTTCGGGGCTTCCTTTATCTTTGGAAGTCAAAGAGGAATTCAGACCGGAAAAAAAAAGAACTGGAAGAACTTGGCGTAGAAGTGATCGTGAAAAGAGAATACTTCCGTTCGTGAAGGGGACCAGTTGCGTGCAATTGACGAACTGGTGA
>VOFB01002495.1_pt1 | contig 18913 bp, 40 predicted proteins | sample 5384141 | NCBI WGS metagenome assembly VOFB01 (sample SAMN12384721, study PRJNA508395) | human gut metagenome | isolation source: healthy gut A | host: Homo sapiens | reverse complement strand
TTGCTGCCACAGTAGGAATCTAGCGCATCCGAAAGCGCCGGTAAAACGATAGAACATGTTATAGGAACCAAAGGTATCGGTAGCGCCGAACCAGGTAGCCATGGGAATTTTCATCGGCAGCACCGTTTCCGTTCAGATCTCCACATCGCGGAAAGCTTTCAGACAGTCAACCCATTCGTCAACAGTGGTGGGAAACTTCCTTCCTACCTCATCCAGCCATGTCTTGTTAATCAGCAGGGCCGCCGGTCAGGACAAGACCGTACATTTCCTCGATATACGGAAGTCCGGTAAAACCATCGGGAGCGGTTATTATTTGACCAGTAATTTTCGCTGTCATCCAGAATCTTTTTCAGGTTGGGCATATATTCGTTAATCAACCTTCCGTCGGCATGGAAGATATCCTGATCCGCATACTGAACAACGATGTTGCCGGATTTGCCCGTCGCCGAAGCCCAGAATACATCGGGAAGCTTCGCCGGAGGCAAGCATCGATTTATTTTCGATGGAAGGAATCGCCTCATTCGAATTGATACCGGTATCTTCAAACCATACCTTGCACATTTCCAGATCCTCAACCGTACGACTCCTGTCCGCCGTGTTTACGATCAAAGCGAAATTTTAAGCCGTATTTGGCTTCAAAGGCTTCCGGATCCTTGATGATGGGAAGGGTGCCGTCCAGGCTGATAAGGCCTGCGTCCACGGCTTCCTGTTCCTCCTCCGTCAGGCCGCTGTCCGCAGCTGATGAAGCCGCTGCTACAGCCTTCCATATTTTCAGCAGCAGTCTGTCCTCCGGAGCCTGTAGCCGGCTGCGCCTGATGAGGAGGCTGCTGCCGCAGCCGGAAATCAGCCCGGCCGCCATAGTCAGTGTGAGCAGTAAAGAAACAATTTTCTTTTTCATGTATTTTCCTCCTTAATATTGAAAAATTGGTAACTGTTGTATTAAATATATCTTCCTGGTTTTGGGAAGATATGATTAACCGGATTATCCCTTGACTGCGGCCGATGGTTACGCCCTTGCAAAATATTTCTGGATAAATGGATATACAACCAGCAGCGGTGCGGCGATACAACAACGATACAATATTTCAGCTGTTCGGCGAGCTTCTGCTTGGTGACCATGGCATCTCCCGAAGAGCCCCATCTGGTTGGCCTGATTCATCAGGACCAGATTGCAGCACAACCTGCAGAGGCATCTTGCTATCATCCTGCAGATACATCAGCGCATTGAAGAACTGGTTCCACATTGCGGTGGCATAGAACAGGCACATAACTGCGATGATGGTGGAAGAGAGCGGGATTGCAATCTTGAAGAAAAAGGTGGAAATCCGAGCACCTGTCTACCTTGAAGCCTCCAGCAGCTCATCCGGAACGCCGGCCTCAAAAAAGGAACGGCAGACGATCAGGTTATAGGCGGAAACGGCAACGGCAGCACCATCGCCCAAATGGAGTTATAGATTCCCAGATTCCTGATGGTCAGGTAGAGGGGAATGATTCCTCCGCTGAAGAACATGGTAAAGGTAAACAGAAAAATCAGGCCGCGTCTCCCCCGGGAGATCCTTTCGGGATAAGGCATAGCCGCCGGGATTGTGGCAAACAGCGAAACAATGGTGCCGACAACGGTATATGTAATTGTATTTTTATAGGCTGTCCACAGGGGTATAGCTCAGTGTGGTTTTATAACCGTTCAGATAAAGCTTACCGGATAAAACAACGGCCTGCCGGAGTTGACGATTACCGGATCCGTGATGGAAGCGATTACCACGTAGTAAATGGGGGCACACTATCACCAGACAGATGATTATCATGATTACCGCGTTGACGATTTGAAAATCCTGTCCCCACGGATAACTTTTTTTTGGTTTTATGAACGGCCGGGTTCGCGGCCTTTTTGATGCCTGCTTATTCATCCTGATTCCTCCCTTTCTTAGAAAATACTGATATCGCTCACTTTTTTAGCTATAAAGTTAGCAGTAAAGCAAGTATGATAAAGTTGACTACGGAATTGAATAACCCGCACGGCTGTAGCGAAGCTGTACTGCGCCGTCTGCAGGCCGACCTTTGTAAACATATGTGGATATCAGCTCGCTTACGATGGTATTGAGCCGTTCTGCATCAGGTATGCTTTTCGTATCCGACATTCATGATATTGCCGATTTGCAGGATGAGCATCAGGATGATTGGGCAGAATCATGGGAATGTCGATATACAGAATCCGCTGAAACCGGGAAGCGCCGTCATTGGGCGCCTTATAGTAATCAGGGCTGGATGGCGGTCAGCGCGGCTATAAAGATGACTGCATTAAAGCCCATGGTCTGCCAGATGTTGGAGCCGATAAAAAGAGTCCGGAACCACCTTCCGGGAGAGAGGTAAACAGGGTTTCTTTTTGCCGCCTGCGCTTGTAACCAGGTTGTTTACAACACCGTCGTTGCTGCAAAAAAAACGGAAATAATGCTGACAACAACAACGTTTGACATGAAGTAGGGGGCATAGCTGATGGTCTGAATGGTCTTTTTTTTCCGATTGCCCTGAATCTGATTCAGCAGCAGTGCGAAGATAATCGGAATCGGGAAAGCAATAACAAGGCTTTCCAGGCTGATAACAATGGTGGATAGCATTCAGCGCAATGCTGGTACTGAAAACTGTTGGAAAATATTTCAGTAAGGGATCGGCCCAGGGACTGCCCAGGATACCGGCCCTGATTTTGTAGTCCTTGAACGCAATGACTACACCGTACATGGGTAATAGGCCAAAAAATGATTGCCCAGAGCAGCGCGGGTATGAGAAGTACATACAGCTGCCATGCTTTTTAATGTCTTTTTTAACATTGGTTTTAAACAATCCACTCTTTGTTCACCACTTTCATCGCTTATCCTCCTAACCAAATTGTGTGGAACGGTTCCATGTTTAGAATAATAAGCATCCTTGATAATGGTTGTCAACCATTTTTGAAAATAAGTCAGCATTTCGTATAAAAGCAACAAAATGAATCGTTTTAACTATGAATATATCACAAAGAAAAATGTGGGAGATAAAAGAAATAAAAAAGACCATTTTGACAGGATGCCAAAATGGTCTTTTTAATTGTTTGCTTGTGTGGAACAATTACGTTGTTCCACGTCCGCGCCAATGAATCGGGAACCATCCGGAGGCAGGTGTCAGGGTCCCTGCCTTCTATCAGAGAAAGCACGGCATCTACGCATTCCCCAATGCCGGGGCAGTTGTTCCAAACGGAGAGCTCGGGATAGGTGAGATTGGTAATTTCCGTTCCGTCATAACCGATAATTTTGAACCGTCCGGGAACCCCATCTTTAGGGCGGCCAGACAGCTCAAAGCGCCTATGTCATTTGTCATGCATCCGTCGGTATCCTTTGATGATGTCCCAGTATTTGTGGATGATGTTTTGTTATAGGCATAACTCATGGCATCCCATTCCATATTTACGGATATGACCTCACAGCCGTTTTCCTGAGTACCATTTCCATTACTTTGTGGCGGATGTTGGCGCTTTTTTCCCAATCAAAGCCGCCGTAGAACTGGATGATTTTCCGGCAGCCGCCCTTAAAAATACCTCCCGCAGCAATCCGGCCTCCCTGTTCATGATCGGAGCGGATCAAAGGAACATCCCCGGACCAGTATCTGTCCATGCTCACAATCGCTTTTCCCATTACGGCCGGTAAAGCCCGAACAGGATCCACACAGGGCGATCAGGGCGTCCACGGCCTTTTTTCAAGCATATCCATGAATTCGATTCCGATGGTTCATGATATCTATGGTATTGCAGGCGATGCATTTATAATCATGTTGGACAGCTCACCTGATACAGCGCATCATTTCGCAAAGAACGGATGTCCAGACTTCGGGACAATACGCCCACCAGACCTGTTTTCCTGCCGGATGATGTCCGGAGTGTTGCCCGGATTATAATTCATTTCTCCATAATTGAATATATTTTTTCCTGGTTTTCTTCGGATACATAACCGCTGCCGTTCAGCGTCCTGATACCGTTCCGATCCGACCCCCGCCTTTTTGGCTACATCCCTTATGCTTGGCATAATCAATGATTCCCCGTTTACTGATTTTAAAATAGTAGTGTTTCACATTGTTCCATCTTTTTTATGATATCATATTATCTGTAATTGTAAAGTGGACGGCAGAAAAGGAAAAGCACCGGAGAGGCGTATTAATTAACGCAAAATTGAATTGACATCACCATACCCGCAATTATACAATGACCTTGTAACGTGTTATTAATCGGCTAATAAATTTATTGACAGGAGGCGTACATTATGGCAAACATTCTGAACAGCCCCGGCAGATATGTGCAGGGGCGGGAGAATTGTCCAATGCTGGGCAAATATGCGGAAGGCTATGGCAAAAAGCGCTGATTTTAATCAGCCAGTCAGGCTACAAAGAATCGGCGGCCGTGTGGAGACGGGCTTTGCGGAAACCGGATGCAGTACTGTATTTGATTATTTTAACGGAGAATGCTGCAAGACGGAAATCAACCGTCTGATCGGGGGTGATGGAAAAGGAAGGCTGCGATCTGGTTATCGGTATCGGCGGCGGTAAGATTCTGGATACTGCCAGGCAGTGGCTTATTACAGGCATACTCCCGTGGTGATCTGCCCTACCATCGCATCTACGGACGCGCCCTGCAGTGCTCTTTCTGTTATTTATACGGAAAAGGCGTTTTGAAGAATATCTGTTCCTTCCCTCCAATCCGGATATGGTTCTCATGGATACGGAGGTGATAGCACAGTCCCCGGTAAGGCTTACTGTTTCCGGTATGGGAGATGCGCTTGCCACATATTTTGAGGCCCGCGCCGTATTATAAAGGATGCCCTCACCTGTACGGGAGGACATGGAACATTGGCGGCCCACGCTCTGGCAAAGCTGTGTTTTGATACCCTGATGGAAGAGGGTGTGAAGGCGAAGCTGGCTCTGGAAGCCGGTGCATGCACGCCGGCTGTGGAAAAAGATCATTGAAGCCAACACCCTGCTTTCCGGTATCGGTTTTGAAAGCGGCGGCCTTGCAGGCGCCCACGCCATCCATAACGGCTTTACCGTATGGAAGAGTGCCACCATATGTACCACGGAGAAAAGTGGCGTTCGGTACCATTACACAGCTTGTTCTGGAGGATATGCCTGCGGATGAGCTGGAAGATGTTATCGGCTTCTGTATTGATGGGGACTTCCTGTGACCTTGAAGGAGCTGGGAGTGGAAGAAGTGACGAAAGAGAAGATCATGGCTGTGGCAGGAAGCGGCATGCGCGGAAACGGATACGCTTCATAATATGCCTTTTGAGGTAACCCCGGAAAAGGTATATGCGGCGATTATGGCGGCGGATGCCTACGGAAACTATTTCAAAGGCATGGCGGCGGATGGCTTATGGGCTGCCGTCCCCGAACCGGAAGGCTTTGTTCTTCCTTTGGTACCGGGACGGCGTTATTCCAGCTTTCTTTGGAAGGCCTTATAAAAAATGGGCGTGATCATAGAAGGCCAGAGCATTGGCGACTTCTGTCACCGTATATTCTTTTTCAGGAGCAGTTCACAGCTTTTTCGATTTAGTATCCAATATTAAGGTGGAAGGTTGGTGTGCAGCTCCTTTTTGTAAGACGGTTTATGTACTGGGGATTCCAGGGACAGCTCATCGGCGATCAGCCCAAGCAGGCTTCCGGTAGGCAGGGGCAGGTTATCACGGATAAGGCCGAGATCTGGTAAATACGGTCATCCTTTCTGGCAAAATGTGCCTGGTTGGCGCTGTAAAAAGCTGCTGCACAGGATCAGGAGGATATTGAAAAGGCAGTGATAACGGAATGAGTCCAGCAGCGGATCGCAGAGAGGGTATTGTCGTAGGACTGAAATAGCATTCTTCACGGAGGAGAGCAGATCCGGAGAAAGGGGTATTATAGGTAATCTGTTTTTCCTGTATTCGGTATAGTACAGGAAAAAATCCTGAAGCAGGATGGGAGTGTTTTCTCCGGAGGCTTCGGTGAGCAGGATTTTGGGCAGAAGGTACAGATTCCTTATGGTGAATTCGGTCGGATTCCAGCGCGTGTTTTTGGCCGATGGGTATACAATATACACATCCCGGCGTGAGCAGGCTGCTTTCCTCTTTTGTATGGTGAATGACCTGGCCGGATAAAATAATTCCGATTTCCAGAAAATTCATGAGAATGCGCCGCTTCTTTTGGATGGCGGGAATAGTGGTATTCCTCCGTAAACAGCGGAAGGCTTGTGCGCGTGGTGATATAACTGCTTTGTATTAAATATTCCTGTGTATTCATAAGTACCATTATAACGGGCCGGAAAGGAAGATTCAAGAAAAAGTCCATATTTTACACATAAAGCACCGACCTTTACAAGCCATCATCCGGCGGCTGTGCTACAATGGCCAAAAAGAGCGTAAAGGTGGGAGTCATATGAATCATTCAGAACGAATATTAATGACATTGGGATTTGAAAAAAGAACGGAAAGAGGTGCGGTGCTGGAGACTTTTTTCCCGTGGGACAAGACCATTAACAGGTGGTGTGAGGAGGGGCTTCCGAAGGAGTACAGCCCTTCCGGCTGTATCCACCGGCAGACGGCTATATGGGACGGTATTTAAGCGATCAGATGTCGGATCCTGTGTATGCCTACGAGCGGTATCTGGGCTTTGACGGTGTAAAACGGATGGCGTTCCGGATTCCGTTTTCCTGTTTTGATGAAACGGTGATGGAGGAAACGGATATTACATGGTGCGGCTGGATACGGATGGCTGGGTCCGGAAATACCACAGGAACAGCAATCTTGTGGAAGAGGTGAAAGCGCTGGTAACAGGGGAAGAGGATTGGAATGCCCTGAAGGAAAAGGTAAGGGAGCATCTTGCTCTCTATTGTACCGATGAAAATATCCGGAAGGTTTACGGCAGATATGTGGCGGGCCATGAGGCCGGGGATTATTCTATCCGGTTCCGCCTGACAGGCTTTTTCTGGCTGTCCCGTATGCTCATGGGCATTGAAGAGCAGATGTACGCTTTTATGATATGCCGGAAGTGCTGCACGATATGAACCAGTTTGCGGTGGATATCTATAAGGAATATCTGGATAAGGTGTTTGATATTATCAGCCGGAGGTACTGCTTCTGGAGGAGGATCTCAGCGGCTGCAACGGGCCGATGATTTCTCCTGATATTTTCAATGAGTTTGTGGGTGATTATTACAGGCAGCTCTTCCCCTTTCCTGAAGGAAAAAGGGGTTAAAAATGTATTTATTGATACGGACGGGGATTTTAACCGGCTGATTCCTGATTTTATCGAAGCCGGAGTGGATGGATTCCTTCCGATGGACGTGAATGCGGGGATGGATATTGTAAAGGTCAGACAGCTATCCGGGGCTCAAATTTATCGGCGGCTTCAACAAGCTTACCATTGAAGAGGAAAGAATGCCGGCAGGGAATTCGAACGGATGCACCTGTTATCCGCAGCGGCGGATACGTGCCGGGCTGCGACCATCCCAGGCTACGCCGGATTCTTCCTTGACAATTACCGGTATTATATCAAACGGCTGAAGGAAGTGATGGAAGAGGCCGGAAGGGATATCTGATCGCCGCTGTACGAGAGGATTTCGGGAACGGCAGAACTAAAAACAGGTCCGTTACGGCGGACGGGAGGGGTTATATAATGAATAACCGTGAAAATACCATGGCGGTATTAACCTATCGGGATTATACGAGAATACCGGTAGTGTCTTTTTGGGTACTGGGCTGAAACTGTGATGAAATGGGCTGATGAAGGCCATATCGGACGGGAGGAAGCCATAAATTATGTGGAGGCCGGGGATAATTCCGAAGGATAAGGCCATAATGAAAAAAGCTGGGATTTGATTTCAACTGGAATTCCTGTTTTCTTCCGAAGTCCTTTTGTTTCCCCCTTTGAGGAAAAATACTGGAGGAGTTTCTGACGGCAGCCGGATTATCCGTGACGGGCAGGGGCTGATCTGCAAGGTGAAGCCGGGAACTGTTTCCATACCGGCGGAAATCGGAACTTCCATGACGGACAGAAAAGCCTGGGAGGAGCTATATCTGCCCCAGCTGCAGATGAGCCGGGACCGATTGACTTTAAGCGGCTGGAAGAGCTGAAACAGGGAGCCGGAGAGGGAATCCCCCTGGGGCTTCATCTGGGTTCCTTTATGGGGAATATGAGGAATATGCTGGGAGTGGAGCAGCTTTCCTATCTGTATGTGGACGATGAGGATTTATACAGGGGAATTGTGGATACGCTGTGCGGCCTGGGTTATGCATGTGCAAAGAAGTGCTGGAAACCGGTGTGAAATTTGATTATGCCCATTTCTGGGAGGATATCTGCTTTAAAAACGGCCCGTTGATTTCGCCGGATGTATTCCGGGAATTCGTTGGGCCCTGGTACAAGAAGATAACGGATCGCACCAGCTCTATGGAATCGAAATCGTATCGGTGGATTGTGACGGCATGATCGATTCCCTCATTCCCATCTGGCTGGAAAATGGAGTCAATACCATGTTTCCCATTGAGGTTGGAACCTGGAATGCTTCCATTGCTCCTGTGCAGGAGAAATACGCAGAAACAGCTGCAGGGGTGTGGGCGGTATGAATAAGACTATATTGCCAGGGATCAGGGAGGCGGTGGATCAGGAAATAGAACGTCTGAAACCGCTTATGGCTCTGGGTGGCTATATTGCCTGTCGGATCATCGCATAGCGCCGGATGCGAAATTTGAACTGGTGCAGTATTATTGTGAAAAGATGCAGAAAGCAGTCCGCTGATGCAGGAAGCGGCAGAACACGGTTTCCTGTTGGTATGTGAAGCCCGATACAACGGGCAGGAGGGGTTACTATGGAACAAATGCCGAGAACACAAGTAGAAGGTATCTCTTTATCCAGAATGATAATCGGAACAAACTGGCTGGCCGGGTGGAGCCATACAAGCCCGTCGGCAGATAATATGATCAAGAGCCCATGCCCATCCGGAATCGGTCGTTCCCATTCTGGAAACGTTCCAGGAGGCGGGAGTGGATACTATCATGGCTCCTTTTTTCCCAGGTGCCGGTCATCTGCCGGGCGGTAGAAGAGGCATCGGAGAAAACCGGGTAAGAAGTTCATCATGATTGACACCCCCATCATAAATGGACGACAATCCCCAGGCGAGAAAAGAGGCTATGGATGTTATCCGCAAGGGAAAAAGAGCTTGGTGCAAGCCTCTGCCTGATTCATCATTCCAGCACTTGGAACAGCTGGTAAACAAAAGGGAAAACGTACCATTGAACGGCTTGGGATTATACCTCCATGATCCGGGATGCCGGAATGGTTCCCGGACTGTCGGCGCATATGCCTGAGCTGGTGGTTTACAGTGATTTGAATGAATATGATGTGCAGACCTATATACAGATTTATAACTGTATGGGATTCATGATGCAGGTAGGAGATCAAAACGGTCAACAGATCATTCATGATGCGAAAAAGCCTGTCATGACGATAAAGTCCATGGCGGCGGGCCGCTGTACGCCTTTTGTGGGACTGAATTTTTCATGGGCCACCATCCGTGACTGCGATATGGTGACCAGGTTGGCTGCTTCAATGCCTTTTGGAGGAGTAAGGTGTTGATGTTGGGCGGGAGGAGGCCAGGAGACATTGAGATATCGCTGGCGGCTTTGGAACAAACTCTCGTTTCAGTCCAGACGTGGCCGCTAAAGAACCTGGGAGAAGAATATAGCCCCGCCGTCCATCCCACCCGCAGCCCGAATGTGAAGCAGGGATGCTTTTGGAGGGAGTAGGTGTTGATGTTGGGCGGGGTCTTTTTTAGTGGCCTCAACCTTGGGCCCTGCTCCGCCGTCCAACGCGTTCGCTGAAACTGCTGTTTGGTTCGGGGACCTGCCCTTCCCGCTGCGCAGAAGGGTTTCCTGTAAGAATGCGATAAGAAATATCTCCATTTTTGCCGTATTATTTGCAGAATTAGCCCCGCTGCGTGTTTATCCCACCGGCAGACGTCCTGAATCCTGCGCCCGCAGGGGAAGGGCGGATCCCTGGCAAACAGCAGCCCCAAAGGAACCGGAAGGGATGGGCAAGACCTATGATTGGGAATATTTACGACCGGTATTCGGTGGGGGTGAGGCCGGTTTTTTTGAAGACTTTGGAAGTGGGTCTTCGAGCCCGGCGATCTCGGAGGGGGGATGTCGGTGTTCCTGAGGGTACTTTGGCGGCTTCCATGCGGACATAGGTGAGTAGTCTATGGGGGCGTATAAACACGCCGGTCCTTAGGCCGCGTACTTTGCAGCCTTAGTACCGTTGCGTGTTTGTCCGAGCGAAAGCGTCTTTTGCCTGTTCGGTGACGGACTGAAAACCCTGCATTTAGCCCGGCAGGTGGGAATTTCTTCTTTTATGAGGAGGCCCCGAACCAAACAGTTGTCCCAAAGGCTTTTTTGGAGGGGGGTAGTTAAAAGGCATGATTGAAGCAATATTTTGGATCGGTATTCGGTCAGAAAACGGTGTATTTCTAGAAGACTTTCCAGAAGTATCTGGGGGCTTTGCAGGTCAGAAGAGCGGCTGCTGGGGGGCCGAGGTCGAACTTAGGAAATGGGGCTCAGCCGGTGAGGTCCTGTTCATTATGGCTTCCCAGGACATTGGGGTTCAGGTGATCTGGCTCCCAATCCAGGGTTTCGTATTTGCTTTTTGGAGAGACTGCAGGGAGGGCGCGGAAAAAGAAGGATTCGGTCGGGGGTATTGGTGCCCAGCAGGGAGGCGGAAGGCGGAGGGAGCGAAATTGTGACCAGGGGAGAGGCTGTCGGCCAGTATGCTGTATACGTTTTTGCTATGCTGAAATAGCCAGGCTCTGGTCGTAGCGGCTCACATGGGCGGATCCACGATGAATTCCCAGTCTTTGTCCGCTCCGAGTAGGGAGAGGCTCAGCTGGGAGTATTCGGTATCGTTCAGGGAGTGGTCACGGGCTTTCTGGAGGAGCTGGTTCAACAGGAGAAGGGGTGTTTTGTTCCTGGACGCGTGTGTATTTTGTGAGGGTGGTATTTTTTTCAATGGCTTTGTTGAGGGCGTCAAAAAGCGTCTCCTGGGTGATGGGCTTCAGGAGATAGCAGCAGGCGCCGTGGTACATGGCGTTCTGGACGTAATCAAATTCGGCATAGCCGCTGATAACGATGATGGAGGAATTTATGCCCGCGGTCTGGCAGCTTTGGATCAGGCTCAGGCCCGACATGCCGTCCATCCGCACATCGGTTATTATGATCTCCGGACGCTCGTTTTTGGCAATAGCCCAAGCCTCCAGTCCGTCTCCGGCCTGGTAAATTTCTTCAAATTCGTAGCGGCCTTTTTCAGTCGGGCCATAATGGCTTCCCTGATCAGGGATTCGTCGTCTGCAATCAATAATCTCATAGGTAACACCTCTTATATCCTGGGGATAATGAGTTCCGTACGCATGCCTTCCCCTTCTCTTTGTGGTGATGGTTAAATGATAAGCGGCTCCGAATTTTAACTTCAGGCGGTAATGGATGTTGAGGATGCCGATGCTTTCATTTTGATCCTGAAAGTCGTCAAAATCATCTTTTCAATTTCATGCGAAAGCTTTTCAAATTCTGAAGTCTCCATTCCCTTTCCGTTATCCGCAATGGTAATGAGGAGATCCTTTTCTCGGCCTTCACGCAGAAAAGATGCTTCCGCCGGAAGGGATTCCATTGAACCCGTGTTTGATGCTGTTCTCTATAAAAGGCTGGAAAACCAGCTTTATAATGTGGCAGTCCAGGCAGCTTTCATCGATATCGGTTTGGAAGGTAAATTTGCTGCCGAAACGGATCCTCTGAATATAGACGTAGTTATTCATGTAGTTGATTTCCTCGGCGAGGGTGACAATGCCGGAGGAATTATGGTTGATGCTGTAGCGCAGCAGGGCGGAGAGCCGGGCATTTACCTCACAGGCTGTATCGTATTTTCCACTTCAATGAGAGAATTGATGATTTCCAGCGAGTTAAAAAGGAAGGGGTTGATCTGGGCCTGGAGAGCCATGAATTCGGCGTCCTTTTTCTTCATTTCCATGACGTGGTTTTTTCGATAAGCTGACTGACCTGTCCCACCATTTGGGTGAAGGAGGTGTCAAAAATGCCGATTTCGTCATTGCCCAGCCGGGAGGGTTCTATTTTCAGGTTGCCCCGCTGACTTCTTTGATTTTGTCAAGCACGATGACAAACCGTTTATTTACACTTATGGACAGAATAAAACCGGCGGTTATGGTGATAAACAAAAGTATCAGGATACCGGTGGTAGGGTGCGTTCAGGTTATCTATGCTTTCCAGGGAGCTGGCGTAGGCAAAATAGTAAACGGCCCGGAAGCCGGAGGCGGAATTGGAACTCGTCAGATAATCCCTTCTTTTCCGGGATAGTCCTCCACGGGATAGCCATTGTAGATGATATCGTATTGTCCCGGACAAAATGGAGGTATTCATCCATTTCGGAGAAGGTCTGTCCGTAGATGTAGTTGCCCCGGTTATCAATAATAAAAGCTGGTGGGGAATAATTTCCGTCCACACCTTTCATAGCCTTGAACACCTTTTTTCCGGAAACAGGCTGAGTTTGATCATGCAGGTTATCCGGGAACCGTCGGTGGAGTATATCGGCTTCAGAATGGAAAGAAGCTCTGTGTTATAGGAGCCTTCCGTATGCATAAAGTAGTGGTCAAAATAACGGTTTTCAAATTGTTCTTTCCAGGTTCCGTTTTTCTTTGTCCAGGGGCTTATAAAAATACTTCTGCTTTCCGAACTGCCGGTGAGAGGATAGAGGGCGAGATCATAAAGGCCATAAAGGGGAACTGATTATTCAAAATCTGCCGGACTTCCGCATCTACGGCCTCATAATCGTCCATATCCGGATTCGGCAGGGAAAAAAACCTCTTTTATTTTATCATTGCTGTTCATGCTGTTTAATAAGGTCCTGAATTTCATCAGCTTATATTCAATGTTATCCACATACTGTTCCACAAATTGTTTGGAAGTGGTTTTACGTACCTCCTTCGTCAATAATTTTGCCGCATTGTTTCTGATATAAAAAATTAGATACGATAATTTCAATCAGAAGCAGCACGACGAGGAGTGACAAAAATTTATGAACAAGTTTGGTGTCATAAAGGTAATATTTCCAGAGTTTTGTGATTGCCTTCATTCGAACATTTCCCTTCTTTGGATACTAAAAATTTTCTTAGGGATTGGCTCTATTATACCTTAGGAAAAGAAGAGGACATAGGGAAAATTGTTTTAACCTAATTATAGAACTGACATTTTCCACACCAGATGTGAAAATTTTTTATTTTTGTGAAAATCTGCTCTGCTATAATAAGCCCACAACCAAGCTTGGACGGTAGCAAACGTTACTATTCATGATGATACTGTGCCGTCGTACCTGTGGTTCTGCCTGCCCGGCATCCCCTGTCCTGCCATTCTGCACGCCCGGCTCTGCAAAGGTTCCTGTCAGGGCACGCTCTCCTCGGATAACCACGCAACGGTACTAAGGCTGCAAAATACGCAGCCTAAGGACCGGCGTATTTATACGGCCCTTACAGGAATCCTGCAGAGCCGGGCACAGAATGGCAGGCCAGAGGATAACGGGCAGGCAGAACCACAGGTACGACGGCACAGGTATCATGAATAGTAACAGACAAACAACAATGATGGAAATAAGCAGGAGGAGATATTGATGTTAAAGAAAAGGGGACTAAATAACAGCGCTTATGCTGGCGGGAATGATGGCGGCATCTGCTTTTTGTCAGACTGCGGCGGGGCAGATTCAGGAAGCAGCCAGACCAGGCAGAGCGCAGAGCGGCAATACGGAAAGGTGCAAGGAAAATGCCGGCAGCGATACCGGATCGCGGGTAAGACAAAAATTACCATGATTACTTATCTGGGAAATCCCACAAGGGATGCTTTGATTCAGGAAATGGTCGCAGGCCTTGATAATATTGAACTGAAATCATTTCTCCCCGGCGGATCAGGCCACGCAGAAAATTTCAACCATGCTTCAGGCCGGAGAGGATATTGATATCATCGAACTGGACTCCATAATCGGTGGACCATATCTCCAACGGATTTATTGAACCGCTGAATTCTTATGGAGAACTGGGAGGACTGGGGAAGTGTAAGTGAATTCTTAAAAGGATCAGGTTACCTTCCTATGATGGAAATATTTATTCCATTCCTTACGGTGTTTATGAAAGGGCCTTTGTTTTATAGAAAGACTGGTTTGAAGATAAGAATATCGCTGTTCCCAAAACCTGGGATGACTTATATAACGCGGCTGTTGAACTGACAGACCCCACCCAGAACCGTTACATGGCTATTCCTTCCGCGGGCGCCATAAATGGTACCGTGGCTTCATGCAGATGACTCTTTCTTTCCTTCGCGGATCCTGCAAAGCTGGATATCGGAGTCCCGTTCATCGCCAATGACTGTAAGAGTATTTATGATCAGCCAGGAAGCCATCGATGCGCTGAATTTCTACAAAAACTTTATGAAGACGGCTCCCCATCCCGATTCAATCGCATGGGATATCCTGAAATGGTCGGAAGCCTTCTATTCAGGAGTAACCGCTATGCTTATCCAGGATCCCGAAGTAAGTTGCAACCTGTGAGGAATATATGGAAGAAGAACCTGGGATGTGGCTCCTCTGCCCGTAGGACCCAGCGGACAGGCTCTTTTCCCTGCCGCCGGCTTTGCAGGCTGGGGGTATTGCCGCAAACTCCAAGAATAAGGATGCGGCCTGGGAAGTAATCAAGACCCTTTCTTCCGTGGAAGGAAATACGACCTTCTGTAAGAAAACGGCATATTCCATCCATACCACCGCTCAGGAGGATCCTTTCTTCAGCGAAGGTTACTATAAGTGTTATATGGACATGGCAGCGGATCCGATTCCTATGTAGGCTATGTGGATTACGGCGAAAGAAGATTTGCATCTAAAGAAGAGCTGGAGCAGATTTCCCAGTTCGGAGCTGCCGCAGACAGCCTGGTACAGGAGATGCTTCTCGGGAAAATCAGTCCGAAGACTGTGCAGCCAAGCTGGGCGCCTTCTACAGCTGGTCACAGGACAGTGAATGGGTAAAAGAGAGATTCAGTAAATAAGATAGGTAAAAGTTAGGAAGGCTGTCCGGGCTGTTTACAGTCTGAGGCAGCCTTCCCAGGTACACGCAGGGTGTGCTTTTTTCGGAAAGGGAAGGAAATTATGCGGCCAAGCAAAAACAAGCTATCCAAAAATGAGAGACAGACTGTTCATTACCCTGTTTCTTCTGCCGGGGCTTTTCATGATTCTGGTCATGCTGTATTACCCTGCTGTGGATGGAATAGTCATGTCATTCCAGGATGTAAAAATCCTACAATATTTTCAGTAAGAAGTTTATCGGACTGGATACTACCGTAATCTGTTTGACAATATAACGTATCTGGGAACCTGGAAAAATACGGTTATCTGGGTGTTCTGCTGTGTGGCTATTGAGTTCCTGCTGGGCTTCGGAATCGCCCTTCTTCTGCAAAGCCCTTTTTCAAGGAAAAAAGCTGTATGAGTGTGTGGTTTTCATGCCCTGGGCTCTTTCCGGCTTCATGGTGGGTATCATGTGGAAATGGATGTTCAACGGAAGCAACGGTGTGATCAATGACATTTTGATGAGGCTTGGAATTGTGGAAAGGCAGGTTGGTTTCCTATCCAATCCGGATTATGCCCTCCCCTGTGTAATTGTAGCCAAGGTATGGACAGGTATGGCCTTCTTCGCCATTATCATTATGGCGGCGCTGAAAACCATTCCCCAGGATATGTATGAGGCGGCGGCCATTGACGGGGCCGGACCCTTAAAGAAATTCTTTTTACATAACCTACCTTCCATCCGTGTCATACTGCTTCTCATGGTGCTTTTAAGGGCGGTGCAGACCATCAACGCGCCGGATCTTATTTTCGGTATGACCCAGGGCGGGCCGGCCGGAAGCAGCCATATTGCATCCAGTTATATCATGACGGAGGTGGTAAAGGGCAATGATTACGGCCTGGTATCCGCAGCTGGCGTTATCCTCTGGCTTGTTACCCTGGTTTGTACGGGAATCTATATTGCCTGCACCAATACCCTGAAAGGCGGTGACGAATAATGGCGGGAAAAATGATTCAAAAAACAGTGCTCACGGCAATGAAGTATATTCTGCTGGCCCTGTTCTTTCTCTTACGGTATTCCCTTTTTCTGGCTTTTGGTCTCTTCCCTGAAGGGAAGCAAGGAGCTGTATGAATTTCCGGTCCATTATCTGCCGAGGGAAGCGAGCCTGAATAATTACAGGAAGTAATCGAGATGGGCAATTTCGGGCTTTATATTTTGAACAGCCTCTTTATCGCCCTGGCAGGGGCCTGCCTGGTGGTATTGATTGCGGGAATGTCTTCTTACATACTCTCCCGTATGGAGTTCAAGTCGAAACCGCTGATATTCATGGTATTTATGATGACCCAGATGCTGCCCACCGCGGTGGGTTTGCCCCCTTATATATCCTTATGTCAAGGATGGGGATGATCAACAGGCTTACCACGGTAATTATTATTCTGGTAGGAGGGGCAGATTCCCTCTCGGGACGATCCTGTTAATCGGATTTATGAAGGGGATTCCCAAAGCGCTGGAGGAAGCGGCGCTGATTGACGGCTGCGGAAGGATCAAAACCTTTTCTCCGGATTGTGATGCCCCTGCGAAGTCAGGGCTGTTTTCGGTATTTATTTTTGTGTTCCTTTGCCTGCTGGAATGATGTATACATCCGTGCTGTATATTAATGCCAACAGCAAGAAAACACTGACGGTTGCCATATATTCCATGATCGGAAAATATGACATCAACTGGGGCAATGTCGCTGCGGGAACATTGATTGCCATGCTGCCGGCCATCCTTCTGGTTTCATGAAAGAAATCTTTTGTGGAGAATATTGCAGGGGCAGTGAAGGAATAGAATGAATTTACGTCTGCGGAGAATCCGCGGGCAGGAGGGCTGATAAATGAGAGCAGAAGAAATATGTACCCACTATAGTGAAGATCCTTCCCGTTTTGCAGGTGCGGTGACACCGCCTATTTTCCAGAGTTCCCTGTTTACGGAATGTGAGGGAAACGAAGGGGACAGGGAAGGGCGTTATGCTTATACGAGGGTGTCCAACCCACCACGGAAATTGTGGAAAATAAGGTGGCGGCCCCTGGAACAGGGAGAGGCGGCAAATGCTTTTCCTCCGGTATGGGAGCCATCAGCGCAGCGATGATGCATTATCTGAAAAAGGACAGCCACGTGGTGGCGGTTGCCAGTATTTACGGCCCTGCCCACCGTTTCCTGGCGGAGTATATGAAGCGTTTCGGCGTGGCGGTTACCTTTGTGAAGGGCCAACCGGATACGGAAGAGATAGAAGGGCGATTCGGGAAAATACGGATTTGATTTATCTGAAAGCCCTTCCACCTATCTTTCCTGGTACAGATCTGTCAAAAATTGCGGAAATCGCCAAAAGGCACCATGCGGCTACCGTGATTGACAACACCTATTGTACACCGATTTTCTCAGAAGCCCCTCACCTCGGCATCGATATGGTGGTGCATTCTGCATCCAAATATCTGGGCGGGCACAGTGATATTATCGGCGGTGTGGTGATTGGCCGCAAAGAGGATATAGATCAGGATCGCCCAGAGCGAAAGCGGGAACCGTTCGGCGCTGTCATGAGCCCTTTTGATTCCTGGCTGATGCTGCGCGGGATACGTACTCTTCCGGTACGTATGAAGCAGCATATGGCAAATGCCATGGAGATGGCGGCTATTTCCAGGAACTTCCTGTTGTAAAAGAAGTGATTTATCCCTGGTGGGAGACACATCCCCAGTACGAACTGGCAAAGAAGCAGATGACAGGCCAGCGGGCTGATGAGCGTGGTGTTTGATCTTCCCGGAGAACAGATAAAAGAATTGTGAGGGAGCTGGAATTTTTCCACAGAGGCAGCTGGGAGGCTTTGAAAGCCGATTTCGGTAGGAGCGGATTTGGAGCAGGATAACGAAACGATGAAAAAGGACTGGTGCGCCTACATATCGATTGGAAGGTGCCGATCTTTCTGAAGGAAGATTTTGAAAGGGCTGTAAAAGAATGTGCTTGGATAATAAACAAACCACGGCCATCATTTTTAATATACAGAGGTTCTCTTTTGACGGTCCCGGAGTGAGGACTGCTGTTTTTTTCAAAGGCTGCAATCTGAGATGCCGTTGGTGCCATAACCGAGTCTTGGCGAAAAAAGGCCCCAGCTTTGCCTTTGATAAACAAAAATGCTAGGCTGCGGCAGCTGCGTGGAGAATTGTCCGGGGGCTGCCTCCTTCCGATCCCGGAAGGGGGGACCGCATATGACCGAGGAACTGTCGGGACTGCGGAAGCTGTACCCGGGGATGCTATGCCAGGGCGCCAAGCAGGATTGGGTTAAAATCACGGCGGAGGAGCTGATGGAGGAGCTTCTGGAGGAGCTTCCCTTACTACAGGGAAGGAGGCGGCGTTACCTTTTCCGGAGGGGAATGCATGCTCCAGCTTGATTTCCTGAAAGGTGCTGCGGCGCCTGAAGGAAAAAGGAATTCATACCGCCGTAGATACCGCGGGGAAATGTGCCTTTCGAGGACTTTGAACGGATTCTGCCCTATACGGATCTGTTCCTTTTATGATAAGAAGGCCTTTCAGGTTCACAGGATGACACTATAAGCGATATGCTTATGGGAGCCAGCAATGTCAGGATCAACGGAGATGGCTATGTAGGATCAGGTACTTCATACTCGAAGGTCACAGCAAGCTTCATAGTGCCTGATGACACTATGGAAAAAGCAGCAGCGGCAGGCAAACTTACATATAAGAAAGGTCCTGCTGGTGATGTGACACAGGATATTGCTGTAAA